>JAEEGK010026285.1_pt1 | contig 11863 bp, 1 predicted proteins | sample 8958771 | NCBI WGS metagenome assembly JAEEGK01 (sample SAMN16246547, study PRJNA631951) | gut metagenome | biome: gut microbiome; feature: rumen; material: SC-attached | host: Bos | place: Iran: Karaj | collected 2018-10 | reverse complement strand
CTTTATTAAATTCACAAAGACCATTACTAATTTATATGAAAATAATAACAGAAGAAAATACTCCAATTTATAAAATGGAAAATAAAAATATATCAAAAGATACAATATTAACTTTTATTAATGAATGTAATGATAATAAAATTTTACCTATTTTAGATAGTGAAAATATACCAGAAGATAATTTAGAAACAAATTTAAAATTAATTGTAGGTAAAAATTTTGATAAAGAAATTATTGATAATGATAAAAATGTTTTATTATTTTGTTTAAAAGAAAATTGTAAAAAATGTGATTTAGTTGGAGATATCGCAGAAAATTTAAGTGAAAATTATAAAGATAATAATGAATTAAAATTTACTGTTATTAATATTGAAAAAAATAAAATTAGATATGTTAATGAAGAAGATTATAAAAATGTACCTTCGATTTTTTTATATTTAAAAGATAAAAAAAAAGAACCTATTAAATATAATGGAAAATTTGATATTAAAAAATTAAGTAAATGGATGGCTGTAAAAATTGGATGGCATGAATGGGATGAAAGTGTTGATGAAGTTTATAATAATGATGATGATGATGATGATAATTATAAAAAAAAATATCCTTTTCTTAATGAAGATCTTTAAATTTTTTTAAATATTGTTTCATTTTTTTTTTTATTTAAAAAAAATATTTTTTAAATTATATTATAATAATAAATTAATAAATATAATAAATTAAAATAATAATAAAATAAATTAAAATATAAAAATTTTTTTTGTAAAATTTATTTATATGATTTTATGTATGTACAAATCTCATTAATAAATAAATTAATAAAATAATAAAATAATTATTAATTAATAATTTTTATAAATAATAATTATTAAAATAATTATTATTTATTTAAATTATTAAAAAAAAATTATAATTTAATAATTTAATATATTTTAAAAGTTAATAATTTATCATAATTGTAGTTTTATATAAAATACTTTATTTAATTTATTTTAAAATTTAATTTTTTTCTTATTTTTTTTAATAATTTTTGCTTCTCCTCCGTCTTCTATTATTCTTTCATTGTTTTCCTTTTCATCTTCATTTTTCATGTTAATACCTTCAAAAGATTCTTTTTCATCTCCTCCTAGTAAAATATATAATTCATAGACTTGGCTTACTTTTATTTCACTCAAATTTATATTTTCTAAATCTTTTTTAATTTCGTCTTCTTTTTTACATATTTCATAAGGCCACAATTCTTCTTTTGTTAAATAAGCAATTAATTGTTGTTTTTCGTTAATATCTGTATCATCTCTATTACCAACCAAATATCTTGATATTAATTTACGACATGCAGTAGCTAAATTTACTTTTTTAATAATATTTAATTTTTTTTCTTCTATTAGCTTAATAATTTTACCACTTAAATCTACATCTATTTTTTCCTTATAATATCCTCTTAAATTATTAATAATAGTTTTAAAGCATAATAACTCAAAAAATGAATATATTTCAATTATTTCTTCTACCTTAAAGCCTTTTTCTTTGAAAAATTCTTCACATTCTATAGACAAATTTACATATTCTGGTCTTTGCTGAATTACTAAGTTTATATCTTCATTATCATTTTTTCTTTCTTGTGTCATATAATAAATAAGTAATTGAATTGAAGATAATATTTTTGATAGATATTCTTCATTTTCATTTTTTATTTTATCTTTAATTGAATCATATATTAATTGTTTCTTATCTAAACTTAAGGGTATTTGTTTATATTTTTCTGAAAAGACAGATAAAATACTAGAATTATTACCTCTAAGTCCTTCAAAACAATAAGTGACAAACCTCAATTTTTCATGGTCATTAAATTTCATTTTTCCCGGTAATAAAATATCACCCAAATTACTTTCAATTAAATCAAAATTGAATATATATTGTTTATAATTCATATAATTAATACTATTATCTTCTCTAAATATATTTCTTTTACAATTATCATAAATTATTTCCATAAATGATTCATTAATTACATCAAAATTTAATGTCTCATTTTTTTTGGCTTTTTGAACATCAATTTTTTTTTCCATATTTTTAACAAAATGATGCAATATACCATTTTGGCTTAATGGTGCAATTAGACCATCTAAAAAGTTATTTTGTATATCTATAAAGTTTTGATATGCTGCAGCAATATACATACCCTTGCCAATTTCTCCATTATCATTAAGGAAATAATCTAAACTTTTATTTTCATCTAAATCTATGGGAGGCATTTCATCTCTACAACCATATTTTGTAACATAAGGCTTTAATTTTGTCCAAATTTCTTTAAATTTATCAAATTTTTCTTTGAATTTTTTTTGGTTATTTTTATATATTTCTTCATCTTTTAGTATTAATTTTGATGCTTCTTCTCTTGATATTTTATATGAATAATTATCTATCATGAAATTTTCAAATTCATTAAAATCTGGCAAATATTTTATGACTTTAATTTGGTCATTATCTTTATTTATAATTGATGCCAATAAAGGATATTTTGCTTCAAATTGACCCACTTTTTTTAATTCATTTATAAATGCTTCTTTTGAAGGATAGGTTGTCATTAAAAAGAACTTATAAAATGGATAATTTTCTTCATCATATAATTTAGCATCATTATTCTCTAACATTAATGATTTCATATTATGCTTATCAAGTTGTAATGCTTCTTTATTATTGTCATTATATTTTTTTGAATAATCTTCATATTCTTTATATGATTCTTCTAATAACTTTTCTATTTCATCTTCAAATTTTTCCCTTTCTTCGTTTGTTTTAATTTCTTTACATGCTTTTAGTTTTTCACAAATTTTATCAAAAATCATATTCATAAATATTTGAATTATTTGAATTCCTTTTGATTGTAAAGTATCTTTCAAAAAATTCCAGTCTGTAACGAGCATTTTAATACAAGTCATTCCATCAGATATATATTTATTCATATCTTCATTTTTAATAAAACCTAAACAATTAGAATAAAACAAATGAGAATATAAAATAAAGTTCAATAATCTATATCCAACTATTGACATTTTTCTTACTTTTTGATTAATATCCTCAAACATTATTTTTGAAATTTTACTTATACCAAATTTAGATTTTTCTATAATAGGATCAATTATTTTTGATTTATAATCAGCTAATATCATATTTGGAATATTTTCATCATTATCTCTATACCTTCTCAATTGGTCATCTTTTTGAGCCTTATCTTTAAATATTCTATAATGACCTTCTCTAATCACCATTCCATGTTGACCTGTGTTTCCTTTTGGCTTTTCTCCTGCTCCAATGGGTAAACCACAATTAAAACATTTTGAAGATTTCCTTGGAAATCCACATGGTTCAATATCATAATAACACCCACATGAACAAACATATGCTCCTACTTTTTCAGCTAATGTATTTAGATGTTTTTCTACTAAGTAATAATTTGTTACATAATAATCATCAACGATGTTATTTCCTGGAAGACAATATTCATTTAATTTTTTTTCACAGTCTGAAGAAATTAATTCAGAATATAATAATCCTTCAGGTTTTTGTGTATTAGAAGTTTGCAAACAAATTCTTAATGCATATAATAATATTTCAAAAGAGGTTGAATTAATTTCTTTGAGTCCTTCATCATCTAATAATTTTGGTTTCATTGTTTTATTAAATTCTTCATCATTAGAAAAAAGTAAAAATAGTTTTTTAGTTATTTCTGGTACATTTGTTAAGTTATTAAATAAATTTTTTGTAAATGAAGAATATTTTGCATATTCATTATTATCTGCAACATAATTCTTCAAAGCTAAATTAGATATAATGAGATTAGAAGAGATTGTATAATAAATATCTATGCCATTTTTTTCTATGTATTCTTTAAATTCTTTAATTGGATTATTAAAATCATTAAATTTATAAGATTCAAATTTTTCTAGTTCTTCTTGATATTTTTTAAATTCTTCTCCATTTGGGAATAAATAATAGTTAAGCATTGCCTCTTTTTTTTCATTGAATTTATCCTTAAATTCTTCAAAAAATGATATTTGATGATTTGGATAATGATAATTTGAAAAATCATGATAATTATTATTAAGTAAATAAAAGAATATTTTAAACACATATAATTTTATCATTTTTCTATAACTATTTTTTGCATTGCCTTCAATAGCTTTAACAATTTGATCAAATTTAGTAAAATCTTGATTTCTTGTATGATTGAAATAAATGCATTTATAAATATACATTTTGATATATGAAATACAATATAATTGACAAATATGCTCATTTTTAATATTTCCTTCTTTCTTTTCTCTTCTATTATTAAATATTTCTTCTAATAAGTTTAAACAACTTTTAAATATATCTAAACTTTTATCTAATAAAATAAGGCATGGATTAGAATTATCATGATCTTTTTTATAATTTAGATATTCAGGGAAATTTTCTTCTAAATCATCTTCTGGTAATGAAGAAATAGAATCAAAATAGCAATTAAATTGATTCTCAAATATACTTATTATTATTTCATTTAACGCATCATTATTTGCATTATTAATTAATATTATATAGGAATCTTTATTATTTTTAATATTCTCAAGATTATCCATTATTGAATCTACTGAATTTTCAATTAATGTTTTTATTATTATTGATATAAATTCATATGATTTGGAAATTAAATTAGGATTATTTAATATAATCTCTACTAATTTTTTACGATATTCATCATTATCTACTTTTTTTATTTCATTAACGAATATATTTAATATTAATTCTATGAAATTTTCTGTATTTCCTAAAGTATCAATTAAAAAGTCATATAATTTTTGGATATTATTACATAAATCTTGATGCTTTGCTGGATCTTCTATTAAAAGATTTGTATATATTGTATGCTGTGATAATATAGTTAATACATTTAAAATATTAACTAAATTACTTTTATTTACATTGTTTAATTGTTCTTCTATACTTAAAAATTCTTGAATTGTGAACAATTCTTTTGAAAAAATAATTAATTCTCTTACAATTCTATATGCATCTTGACTTATTCTTTTTAAAGAATTTATGAAATCATAAAATTCTTGTTCTTTTAAATTTTTATATATTTCAAAATCAGAGGTAATAATTTTTAATAATGATTCCATCATATAGAAAAATGGAGCATTGATTTCTATTGTGTGTTTTGGAGCTCTTTTTGATACTTCAAATTTTATTTCATTTTTATCTATAATTTCATCAATTTTTGTGAATAAATTTTTCTCTTGAACTGCTATTTTTTGATATATATTTAATAAAATTGCAATATATTGACTATTGGATTCTAACCAAGTCATTTTCATTGCAAAAGATTTTATAGGATCGACCTCCTCTCCTTCCTCCATATCATTATTAAACCTAAGAAATACCATTTTTTTTAGAAGATTTTCATATTCATCAATATTTTTAAAAGAATTTTTTATATCTTGTAATGTATCTGATAAAAATAATAAATAATAATCTTCTAATAACCAATCGAAAAATTGTCTACTATCTTCTGGATTTTCTTTTCCACATTCTATTAATTGTATAAGCAATTCATTCTTTTTAATTTCAGTTTCGGTATTTTTATGATAACCTTTAATTTTATTTTTACACGCATTTACTTGTTTCATAAAATCTTCTTCATCTACGTCAATAAATTTCATCTCCCTTTCATTTTCACGATAATTCTGACTTAATTCATTTTTAATATAAGTTTTAAATAGACCTAATATATACCTTATTCCTGGTAATCTAAATCCCAATAATAAAGTGACTTTATTATTTTTCATTTTTTTTACGAATCTTTTGGTTTGAGAAGTATCTAAAGTTTCTAGATAAACATCTATTAATTTTTTGACTAATTTATTTCCCATATAATACTGAGCATTGTTTTTTTGTTGATCTTCATCCTTTTTTTCTTCATTGATTTTATTTTCAGCATTTAGAATTATATTATTTTGATTTTCTTTTTTTTCATCATTGATTTTATTATCAGTGTTTAGTATTATATTGTTTTGCTCTTCATCTTTTTTTTGTTCTTCATCTTTTTTTTGTTCTTCATCTTTTTTTTGTTCTCCATCTTTTTTTTTATTTTCCTCTTTTTTTTGTTCTTCATCTTTTTTTTTTTTTTTTTTTTTATTTTTTTTTTTTATTTTTTTTTTATTATTATTTTTTTTTATTTATATAAAACTTTTAAATCCGAGTCTATATAAAAAGTGATCTTTTTCACTTTTAAAAACAAATTGGCTTAGATTATCTGTGAATGATTCTGATAAATATCTCTGAACAACTGAAATAATTTCTGTATCATCTCTTGTGAAATAATTTCTTGTCAAAATTTCTTCAAAAATATCTTTTTCATTTATTTTTTGATTTAATATGCATTTTATTATAGATTCACTTAAAGTTGGATGTTTTTTTAAATAATTTATAACTTTTATAGAATAATTTTCATCTTTAATATCATCGACATCCATGGTAAAACTATATTTAAAATATGAAAAAGCATTATAGATATTTCTCATAAATTCTTTATTTAAATCGAGACATTTTTGATATAATTCTTCTTCTTTATATTTCATTATTTCAACTAAAGAAATATCTTCTCCATTTAGATTATCGATGAATATTTGATAAAAATCACTTAAATGAGAAATTATTTCACCTAATTCATTTCTTTTTATGAATTTTTGCTTTTTTGGATCTTTTTTATCAGCTTCAAAAATTCTATTCATATGAACAGAGAAAATATATGCTTTTTTCTTTTTTTTATTTTCATCTTCATAATTTTTTTCTTTTATGTGATTTTCAATGAAATATTTAATATAATTCATTATATCAGTTTCATCTGGATTAAATTTAAATACAATGATTTTTATTTTATCTTCTTCATCTAAATAAAGTTTTTCTAATTCTGCTTCCAATTCATTTTCTGCACTTAATGAACTAATTTGTATATCTTTAATATTATTTTTATTTATTTTTCCAAACATTTCAGTTTCAAAGTCTTCATTTATTTTATATAATAAAGGTTCATCTATACTATTAAATGTATAAATAAGATTTTTATTATTTTTCATAGTTTTTATGAATGAATATAAATTATTATGCTCACCTTTTTGATAAAATTTTATTATTTTTTCTGATACTTTATTATATTTCTGTTCAAATCCAGAATATTTCATTAAAAGAATTATATCTTGTGGTAAAGTTAATGATATTTTTTCTAATACAAAATCTTGTAAATCCTGAACCTTTATTTTTTCCCCTTTATTTTGATATTCACTATACTTACTATATATAATTCCTTGAATTTCTTCTTTATCACAATTTACAAGTAAATTTTCTATATCATATGCAATATTTATTTGGTTTTCTTGTATATTAGTTTTTGTCAAATCTTGTATCATATTAAAAATTTCATTAGCTGCATTTGATAATTCTTCTTTTAAAAGATATTCAAAAGAAATTATATGCTTTTCAAATCTATTTAAGAAAGGTGCTTCTTCACTATCTATTTGATTTTGATCTACTAAAACTATGCATTTAAAATTATCATTAACTAATGAAAAAGTATTATTAGAACTACCAATGGCAATACGAGCATAATTTTTATCACTTACTACAGTGAAATTTTGGTTGAATAAATCATATAAAGCTGGATATACTGGCTCTAGATCGGTTAATAATAATACTTTATCTTGTTCCATTTGAAGTTGGACTTTATTTAATATTTTTAGAGAATATTCTTCTGAATGTTGATCTTTGATAAATCTGCTACCAATATAAAATGTAGATTCTTTGTTTACTTCTTTATCACTTAATATTGAAGTAAGTAAATAATTTGATACTGATGATTTTGATATCAATAATAAATATCTACTTCCTTTATCTTTAATATTTTCTTTTATTCTTTTAAGTACATCATATTTTTTACCTATTGGGCAATTGACGTATTTCTTTCTAAATATATTTTTTACAATTTCCAAACTAGATACTCCGTTTTCAAATTCAAGCCCTCCAAAATTCCTTTCTAAACTATCAACACCTATGGTTTCTTTAATATGCTCATCTATATCAATATTTTGTTCATCTTCAGCTTTTTTTAATAATTTCCTCATAGCATTTTTAATAAGATGATAAAAATCTCTTGAACCATGAAAATCTTCTTTTATAGTATATTTTTCAATTAACTCTTTTTTATATTCAAAATAAGTTACAGCTAAAGTTTCAAATAATTCTTTATTATCTTCAGCTAAATCTTTGTTATAAGATTCAGCAATTGTTTGAGCAGTTTTTTTTAAATCATCCAAGTCTGGTTGTGGTATTGATAAATAAAGACCTCTATTCATTTTAGATGCATCTAAACGCCAATTTGATATACCAACAAAGGCTATTTTTTTTCTTCCTTCATTTAAATCATATTCTAATTCTGCGTGTATAACTTTAAGAGGATTATTTGGAGAATGTTCGGCAAGACCCATTTCATCAAAATATATCATTGAAATCATTTTAGATAATATTTCATCATCTTTATTCTCTAAAATTGCTCTAGCTTTTTTAAAAATACTTAACACTCCTTTTGAAGTTGAGCCTAAAGAACCTTGAAAAGAATTTATTATCAATTTTGGTAAAGTCTTAAATAATATATTATCTGAATTTTCACCTTTCATTGACTTGAACAATAATTGAACACTCAAAGATTTACTACATCCTGGTTTTCCTACAATAAATAAAGGTACTTTAGCATTTACACATACAAATAACGTAAATATATTTTCTAATAAAGCTCTGTTTTTAGCTATACCTTCTTTCATTTCTATATTATCTGCAATATATTCTTGCTCTTTTTTTGGCATATCATTAAAATTAAAGCCAAAATGTTTATTCATTTTTATGGAAAATTCATCTCTAAATTCTTTTCTAGTTAACCTTAAATAATAACATACAAATACACTTAGATTAATTGCATATTTATATATAGCAATATCAGTCAAATTTTTATAAAATTTATCTATCAATTTATAATATTCATTTTGATCCATAGATGAATATAATGCTTTTTTATTTCTTAAATATTCAACAAAGAAATTATAAAAAATGCTAAATCTTCTAATTTCACGAAGTGAAACTGATGAAACATCATTTTTTTCTCTTACATATTCTTGTGCTTCAGTAATTGATTCACTGGCTATTTTTTTAAGATCATTACATTCTTCATATTCTTCTTTACTTAAATATTTCTCTAATGTTTTGACCTCTTTTTTATCTTCTTCGTTTTGATTTTGTTTTTCTTGCGGTTTTACTTCTGGTTGTTTATTAGGTTCTTTTTCTTTCTCTTTTTCATTCTCTTTCTCTTTTTCCTTTTCTTTTTGAATTGCTTCAACTTTTTTCCAATAAAAACTTTCAATTGGTTTTACAACCATATTTTTAATATAGCTTTCTTCATCTTTTTTTGTTAAGTTTCCAAAATTGAAAACAAAATTTAACAAAGAATGAGGTAATGGATTAACAGTATATACTAATTTTCTTTCTTTTGTTCCTGGTATTTTCAATCCATTTGGCTCTTCATCTTTTACAACCATTCTATAAGGATTACAAGCACCAATAAAAACAATACTATTAGGTAATTTACGTCCTTGACAAGAATTTTTTGTCATTAATTCACATATCAATCCCATACAATTGCAAGTATTTATTTCATCTAAAAATATCCATATTTTTTTTTCAAAATATATTTGGTTTTCAGCTTCAAATTTCTTTTTTATTTTTTCTTCTTTCATTTGAAGAATTTCAGCTTCTTCTACTATACTTTTAACTGTTTCTTCTCCAACTTTTTTTGATTCAAATAGAAAATCAACAATTTCTTTATCATTTATTCCTGCATGAATATTCAATATTTTCATTTTACTTTCTCCATTGTTCATTAACTCAGACAATTTTCTAATTAAACTGGTTTTACCGCAACCGGTTTCTCCCATCATTATAACGGGAATATTTTCTCTTATACGAAGCAATATCAAAACCATTTTAATAAAATTATCAGCAGTGAATACATATTCCCCAACTATTTCTTCTATAGTTTTTAAATTTTTATTAAAGTCTTCTTTATCTGAATTATCCACTGCATTTTTTATATCAAGAATTTTTTTAATTTCATTCAAAAAATCCCTTTGAGTGAATTGGCTATAATTATTTAATTCTGTAGGTACTTTATCCCTTTGCTTCACTTTATTAGCTCTGTATATTTCATTTTGAATAATTACAGGTGTTGTTCTTAATTCAAGTAAATCTTTATAATCTTGTTCCTCTTTATTGCATGTTGAAATAATACTAAATTCTTGACCTTCACCTTCATGGAAAAAAATAAGAGATGGTTTAATTTTATCAAAAGATATAATTTCTTGCCCTAGGGATAATGCTTTAATTGCAATATCATCTTGCTTATTTTCATCATATTTACCATTTTCTACTCCTACTTTATAAGTATCTATTTGAGAATTTAATAATTTACTAAATGCTCCTTGTGTAAAATGTTGAGTGTTTTTAATGAAACTATTCACCATTTTTACACGCATTTCTTTTAAATTATTATTTCTTAACAATAAACCATTTTGAATTAAATTTCCAGCACTTAATGAGAAATTAATACTCAATTTTTTTAATTGTCCAGATAATGCATTTATAAATGAATTTATTTGGTAATATGTTGGTAATTCAATTCCTATATATTCTTTAATTAATTGTTCACAATCTTTTTGAGATAATGATGTAGCATCAATTCGAGTATTTTCTTTAATAATATCATGATTTAATAAACCTTGAACATCCATTGAAACGTTTTTTATATATAAATCTTTATTTGCCAATTGATTTTCTTTAAATGCTTTTAAATAATTGCACACTATCTGAATATTAGAATTCAATTTTTCATCTATGATTAATGGAGGTAATTTCTTAATAGACATTTCTTTTTTATTTTTAAACATACTTAAAATAGGAAATTTCAAAAAGAAATCAATAAATCCATTAGGAATTTCTATTTTTATTTCTATATCTTTAGATAAATAAAATAGTGTTTCATTTTGGCCATATAATTTAGTTATTAGAAAACTATATAAAAAGTCTTTCATCAAATCTGTTTGTTTTGAATCGTATAAATCTAAATGAATAGCCTTTTTTTTTGTTCCTTTATCATTTATATCTCTCTCTATTTGCTTTAATCTATTTATAACATCTTTTCTATTAAATTCCCCACCAAAAGGGAAATGAATATATTTTTTGCCACTGTTTTCAATATCTCTTTTTATTTGTGTTGATTTTCCCACACCAGATTTATCTGAACTTATAATTTCAACTCCTTCTTCATATAATATTTCCTCTCCTTTTTTCTTTTCTTTGTGTTCCAATTTTTTTTTTCCTTTTATTCTTTCCAAATATTGGATAATACTTGCAGTTCTATCATAATAAACAAAGACCAAGCAGGATTTCATTTCATTTTCATGCCCAGTGAATAAATGATTTATTAATCCTGTCAATATTTGTCTTTTATCAGGATTTAATAATTCAATTTTTCCAACCATAAAAACTACATTATACTGGCATAAAAATGCTCTGTACATAAAAGCTGTTATTTCTTCTGAAGTTGTTTCTTCATTGCATAATAAAATAGTTTGGGCCATTGGCGGATTTCCTGTCAAAAAATGACACCAATTTAATATATGTTCTTCAACTCCCTTTTGTATTTCTCCTATTTTATCATCTTCCAACAAATATGTATATAAACCTCTAAATACATTGTTAAATTTTTCAAGAATAATATTTTGTT
>JAEEGK010026284.1_pt1 | contig 11865 bp, 8 predicted proteins | sample 8958771 | NCBI WGS metagenome assembly JAEEGK01 (sample SAMN16246547, study PRJNA631951) | gut metagenome | biome: gut microbiome; feature: rumen; material: SC-attached | host: Bos | place: Iran: Karaj | collected 2018-10 | reverse complement strand
TGGGCAATTACACTGTGGATATGTACGGAAGCGTCTCCACCTATGCCGTTGTGCCGGCCGGAAACTCCTCCGGGACATTCACCGTGACAGAGGATGCGGAGGAAAACAGCTTCTCCATTACAGACGTTTCCATGAGTGCGGGTGCGGTCACGGTTGAGTACTTCTGCGGAGATAAAGATGCCAGCGTATATGCAGCGGTTTACGATGTTCATGGACGTTTCCTGGGCTGCCAGTCCAAGCCGGTGGACATAGCGCCGGGAAGCAGCGGCGAGACGACCGTCTCCATAGATACGGCCGGCGCGTACTGGGCGGCCGCCTTTATACTGGATAAAGACTTGCGCCCGCTGTGCGCCGCAGACTCGACCTGACGGCTGATAACGTAAGCAGGACTCCTGGCATAAGGTAAAACCTGTATGCCGGTAAGAGCGGTAACCGGAATAACACAAGACTCCTGCGCCTCTTTCCCTCACGCCTCTCCCCCCCTCCAACCCGCCCCTGGCAGAAACTGGGACTCAGATTGAGCATATCTGCATTCATATTCGCTATACCGCATACATGATATATAACAGTCCGACAAACGGCTTGACTTTCTTCTGCCACTCTCATATAATGAGCCGACCTGAGAACACCTGAGAACAAATAAGGACAAATGAGAACAGAAACAGTTCAAATACAAAAGAAGGAGATCAACATGGAACTGAAAAAAGTAGTCGTAGCCGGGGGCGGCGTGCTGGGAACGCAGATCGGCCTGATGTGCGCCTATACCGGAAAGGACGTGACCTTCTGGCTGCGCTCCGAGGGCTCCATCGGCCGCACCAAGCCCAAGATCGAGCGGTACACCAACCTGATGCTCCAGGACCTGGCCGCCGCCAAGGCTCTGGTGGGCAGCCCCATGGGCAAGATGGTCTATCCCAGGGGCCTCATCCGGAGCTGGGACGGCATCACCGCCGAGCAGATCGACGCTCTGCTGGAGCAGGGGAAGAAGAACCTCGCCGAGAACGTCCACATCGAGCTTGACCTTGCCAAGGCCCTGGCCGGAGCGGACGTGGTGATCGAGTCCATGGCCGAGGACCCCCAGGCGAAGATCGGCGTCTACACCGCCATGAAGGACCTGCTGGACGAGAAGACGATCCTGCTGACCAATTCCTCCACCATGCTTCCCAGCACCTTTGCCCAGTACACCGGCAGGCCGGAGAAGTATCTGGCCCTGCACTTTGCCAACACCATCTGGAAGAACAACACCGCCGAGGTCATGGGCCATCCCGGCACGGATCCGGAGATTTATAAAGAAACCGTCCGCTTTGCGGATGAGATCAATATGATCCCCCTGCAGCTGCACAAGGAGCAGCCGGGCTATATCCTCAACTCCATGCTGGTGCCCTTCCTGAGCGCGGCCCAGGCCCTGCTGGCCACCGGCGTTTCCGACTATGAGACCATCGACAAGACCTGGGAGCTGGCCACCGGCGCCCCCGCCGGCCCCTTCAAGATCCTGGACATCGTGGGCCTGGAGACCGCCTACAACATCAACCAGATGAAGCCCGAAGCGCAGGTGGAGGGCTCGGTCACGAACCTGATCGGCAAGCTCCTGAAGGAGAAGATCGACAAGGGCGAGACCGGGGTCAACGCCGGCATCGGCTTCTACGACTACCGGAAGTAAGCCTCCGGGTCCTGCTATATGACGTTCCCCCTGCGGAGACGGTTATTCAACGGTCTCTGACAGGGGGACTTTTTTTCTTGCCGCGCAGTGCCGCGTCGGGCTGCCCCGGGCAGCCTGCTCAATCAAGGGAAAAACTGAGCTGCCCGTCGACCCAGGATCGCTGGGGAACGTCATGGATCCGGTCTCCGTCCCGGTAATTGCCGAGCAGAAACGGCGACTTCGGATCGTGAAGTCTGCACTGCGCCAGCACCCTGGCCGCATCGGCGTTGGCGTAGCAGTATCTGCACAGGTGCCTGCAGCTGTTGTAAGCGCCGATATCGCAGGAGAGATGGCAGGCGCAGGCAGCTCTGGCGCCCTTCTTCTTCGGCGCGTTCAGGCGTTTGCCGATGGCCCTTTCATAGTCGCTGATTCGCGTGCATCCTCCGCAGTCCGCGCCGTAGGGAGCCAGCTCGTCCCCCTCGGCACAGGGCTTCACCGTCATGCCGTGGGAGGCGGCGATGCGGATCAGCTCTTTCCCCAGTGCAAGCCGCTGTTCTCCGGGGACCTCCCGGGCCTCGGGGAAGTTCCGCCGGACCTTGGGATAAAGGTCGATAAAGCTGATGACGGCGACAGCGGTGTATCCCTCCAGCGCCGAGGCCATCTGTTCAAAGGCGCGGAGATGATAGTCCGCCGTGTATCGATCGGTCAGGAAGATGGGATCGTAACGCCAGGCGACAGCGCTGCTGCCCACAAGTCCGGAAAGCCGTTTGAAGTCCTCCAGCAGGCGGTGCTTGTCCGGCACGTTCGGCTCGATATCCCGGCCATAGGGTGTGATCGTTACGAACCAGAACTGGCCGTAGGGCGCCAGCAGGTCCATATAAGGGAACAGCGGCGCCGGATTCTTCGTGCAGAAGCCGATCACGTCCACAACGGAGGGGTCCAGGCGATAGCGGCTGACCTGGCTGGGATGAAAGGGATTGCGGACGCAGACAATGCCATCCCGGAGACGGTTGGAAAACCACTCGGCATAGAATGCGGGGATATCCGTCCGCTGTCCCGTATTGATGATCATTCGTCCCGCCTCCGTATCCTGATGACATTCACCGAATGGCAGGGGCTGCTCCGCAGCCCTGCCCATGATCAACGACAGTATACTGCTTCATCGCCCGGGAATCAATTCACCCGACGCTGACAAGAAATATACTCGTTTCCTGCTGCATGGTGTCCATGAGGACCGTCCCCGCCGGCATAAGAACTCTGCAGGTGACACGCTGTCATTCGATGGCGGGTCACCTATCATGTAAATAGGGGAATAGTTTCAATCTGTTTTTGACACCCCCACGGTCAGACAGTATCATGGATGTAAATGATTGCTGAACGGTCCTTTCCCGGGGGGCGGTTCCCGCCGACGGCTTTCCCGGTCTGCGGTGTGTCACAGAGGACCCTCCCCGCAGTCACAAAATGACGCGGTGTTGCCATCAGAGGATTGAAAACGGAAGAAACGAGTGCTATAATATATTTTGTTAAACCATATGTACGGAAATCCGGCGGCATGCCGCCGGATCGGAAAAGTCCGGGATCCGGACGCATCAACAGAGTGGGGGGAATGCTCACATGAAGGAAAACGATCGGTATGCGCCCTTTCGGCCGGAGCTGACTGCGCAGCAGAGGGAGCGGATCGAACAATCGGAAAAGCCGACAAAGGAATACGGGCGTATCGCCATCGAGGAGGCAAAGAAGCAGTTCGCGCTTCTGAAAAACGCAGAAGGAAAGACGGTCATCCTGCCGGACGAGCCGGAGATCTGTCTTCGCATTCCGGGGATCGATCCCAAAGGCGTGTACAGCATCATCGATATGCGGTTCAAGCAGCGGACCCAGCGGCTGGATGCGGTGCTGAACCTTCGGGAGGAAGAATTCCGCCGGGAGATGCAGGAGATTCTCTCCTCTGCGCCTGTGCGGGAGTGCTGGGCCGCCGTAAAGGAGCTGTCCGCCCGGCATAGGGTCCTGACCCGGGCAGAAAAGCTCTGCTGGGACCAGGATGCGGCAGACGCCCTCCATGTGCAGCTTCGCAGGCTGGAAACCGATCCCGCTGTGGAGGAACTGGATCTGGTGTTCCAGGGCCTGGAGTACCTGGTGGGGATCCGGGAGGGGCTGGTCCCGGAGGAGGTGGAGCGCCTTTACCGGGAACGCCTGGGGGTGACCTTCACACCGGAACAGCGCGAGGCGGCGAAGCGTCTGGTCCAGCCCGAGGAAAGCAGGGTCGTTTTCGCCGACTTTGAAAACGTGCTGCTGCAGGCCCTGTTCAGCATGCCGGAGAACTGGGGCCTGACCCTGGAGGAACTGGAAGCGCTGCGGGATGAAGAATAGACTGCGGCATACGCAAGAGAGGAGCATAGATCATGCCGAAAAAAAAGGGGAAAAAGCTGGAACCGGAACAGGTGGAGCAGCATCTGGACGCATATTCCAAGGCCAACACGGAGGCTTTGCTGGACGACGCCTTCGGCAAGTGGGACCGTATCTTTGACCCGAGCGAACAGATCCCATACATAGACCGTGCCGACCACATCATCATCGGCGGGCGGACCGCCTCGGAACTCCTGATGGAGAAGTTCGAGCAGGAGTTCCCGAATATTGGGGGCAAAAAGTACAGCAACTACCAGCGGCCCACGGCACACCAGCTATTCTACCACGAAAACGGAAAGAAGTACGTCAATCAGATGGTCTCCGAAGCCATGGCGAAGGGGGAGACGGTGGAGGTCTTCGTGCCCGACAAGAGGACCGGGCGGATCAAGAACGAGCCCATGAAGCTGACACCCAGCGGGTATCAGCCAGCCGGGCCGCTGGCGAAGCCGGCGCAGCTGACCCGCTGGCAGAAGTTCTGGAACAAGTTTGGCTTCTACAAGCAGGAAAAAGCTGCGGTGGTGGATTACGAGAAGAAGATGGCGGTCCGGGACAGGGTGCGCTTCTGCAACAAGGCCGGCCGGGGAAATCTCTGTACAAACCACTCTTTGAGCGATCGCTACCATGAAGAGGTCGCAAAGCTTCATCCGGAAATGGTGGAGGATATGCAGAAGAACTTCCCAAATTCCGGAGGGAATTACGAGAAGCTGGCAGAGGTCAACGGCTTCCGGACCAGCCGAAGCTCCTTCGTGGCCAATGCGCTGTGCGTACTCGCCACCAAGAAGGACAAGAACGGGAAGCCCCTGTATACCAACGAGCAGCTCTTCGACATGGAAGACCCGAAGATGCAGAAGGCCCGTGCGGACGCCATGAAGGAGGTCTATGACCACTATAAACCGGGCGCTCTGCTTAGGCAGGAACAGGAGAAGAAGGCTGCGGCGGAGCAGAAGGGGGACAAATATGAGATCGACCCCAAGCTCGAGGCGGAGGCCGCGAAAGCCCAGGACTGGCTGGTGGATCTCCAGCATGAGGCGTCGGGCGTCCTGCGGGACCGCATCAGCGAACACGGCGCGAAGCTGGATTTCTCCAAGCCCGATATAACCGAGCAGAAGGACTACCGTGTGTTCGCCCTCCTCAGCGACACCGCCTTCGATGTGAGCCAGGATATGGCCATGACCCAAAAGCGGATGGACGAGAAATACGGCAAGGGCGCCTATTGGGCAGGCGCCGGCAAGGTGGGGGACTGCTCCCAGCCCGCCCGGGAATTCGGCAAGTCCCTGCGCGCCCAAAAGAACATCCTCAACGGGATCCCGGGAAAAGTGGACGAATGCTTTCTGGGTGAGACCAAAAAGATGTACAGGGCCCAGACCATCCAGCAGCAGATCGGCAAGACCCTGAAGGAGAATCCCGGCATGAAGTATGCCGACGCGGCCAATGTTAAGCTGCTTTCGCAGGCCGCCTCTATATCCGCACAGGCCGATTATGAAGACGATCTGATGACGGCGCATGATCAAAACGCGGCCCCTCTCCCTGCGCTCATGGGGCAGGGTATCAGCCTGGCACGGGAATACCAAAGAGATCCCGAACAGTTTGGCAGGCAGATCCGGACCGGCGTGCTGGAGAACCGCATGAAGCTGCAGGAGCTCGGCGATTTCGGCGAGGACTCGATGGGCCGGAAGATCGAGGGCCGGTTCGAGCTCCGGGACGCCAAAACGGTGGAACGGGAGATGCAGCGGGAGCAGAAGCAGCAGCAGAAGACGGACGACGCACCGGTGCTGTAAGGGGAAAGGAGCGAGCGTCACACGGCCGACATGACCGTATCCCTGGGAGCAGGAGATCTGGAAGCGGTACTGACCGAGCTGGAGCGGGAGCTCTCCGCCCAAGGAGTGCCCACCGCACGGCGGCTGCGCGCCGCCATGCTGGCGGAGGAGCTGTTCTGCGCCCTGCGCGAGGCAGCGGACGGCGTGGGGCAGCTCAGCTGCAGCTTTCCCCGGCCCCGGACGGTGACGCTGCAATACAGGCTTCCGGACGGGGCGCTGACCCCCGATCTGCGGATGCTGCGGCGGCTGAACCGGGATTCCTCTGCCAACGGCGTGAACGCCCGATTCCATGAAGGGCGCTGTACCATTACGGTAAGCGGATAAGCGCCCTCTTCTGCAAAAGGATTACAAAAGCTCATCGTGCACCCGCCGGAAGACGGCATGCAGGATGAGCTTTTTGCAGAAGGGGAGGAAATATGCGGATCGTCATACGGACGGGAAGGATCAGGAAGCCATGTTTAAATGCAACTATAAGGAATTGAGCTTGTCCTTTAATGAGTTTCACGGTACGGAAGACCGTGACCTGCCGGAGTATGGAGAGTTCTGCCTTCTGGAATTGAAGGACGGGACCTGTACCGGCGGCAAATGGAGCCCGAACGGCGCGGGAACCGGGGGAAAATTCGTCCGGGGAACGGCGGATACGGTTCCTCTGGAGGAGGTATCCAGATGGCACTCTCTGGACCGGTACGACCTTTCCAACTGCCTGGAGGATGAGGAGGTCGATTATATCAATCTGGGGGCTGAAACAGAGGATGCCGACTCGATAATACTCCGGGACTTTAAGTCCTTCCGTGACAAAGACTTTCCGAAAAGTGAACAATACTGTCTTCTTCTGATGATGAACGGCGATCTGTCGGCGGGAAGATGGGACCAGTGGCCGGGGGAGAAGAAGGGAACCTTCATTTACGCGCCGGCGCTGGCCTGCCACGGGATGGACGAGGTATGGGCATGGACGGCGCTGGGCTCCGACGAGATCTTTGCGCAGGAAATGGAGTGGGAAAACGAGCAAAAACGGGAGGAGGAGCTGAACCGGAATCCATCGACGGATCCGGACAGATTCAAATACGGAACAGATATCCGGGTCTATTACGAAAAGGCGCTGGAAAAGCTCCGTAAGGAATACCCCTGGGCAACCCTGGCGCAGATGAAAAAGAAGAAGCCGTGGGAGATCGTGCCCCTCCACGGGCAGTATGTTTTCGGACAGGACTGCGAAAGCTGGGGGAAATCGAAGAACATCGAAGAATGGAAAGACGGCAATACCGCCGACGAGTTCATAGATTTCCTTTGCGAGTATACGAAAGAGGCCGTAAAGAATTCCAATCCGGAAGAGAAGTTCAAATTTGGCCTGGACATTGAGGTCTATCTGGATAAGGCATATGAAAATGTCAAAAAGGACTACCGCTGGCTGGAGAAAGGAATGCTGGAGAGTCGCTGTCAGTACGCGATCCGACAGGTTGACGGAGACTGGGAATTTGTAGAAAAGTATCAAAACAACCAGGAGTATTTCGTGTGCGACTGCGGCTCTGCAGAACGGTTTATCGAAATCGCGGAGTATAACTATCAGAGGGCGGCCCTCGAAGCCAATCCGGTGATTGACGAGTATGCCGTTCCCTTTGAACGGGTCGAGATCCATGGATGGTATCTGGAAAGATATATTGTATACAAGCTTCAGACCGGGGATTACAAGGTAAGTGTTCAGGCCGGAGACCGGGTGACCGGCGCCGGGAGAGAATTCTTTATTACGCCCTATTGTTTCGAGGCAGATACCTATGAGGAGTTTCTGAATCGCTATCTGGAAATCGTTCCGGGCGAGTCTTTCGGATTGTGCAGGGAGGATCTTCTTCCGAATACGGAACTGAAACGCTTCCTTGGATATTGAAGCGGAAACGCGGGAATCCATCCCGCGCCGCTCCTGGTGGAGCGGCAGCGCCGGATCCCAAAGGCTTTAGCATCCAGGCACAGGACGGCGCTGCCCTAGCGCCCCAGGAGCATTCTCCGCAGGAGGTACTTCCGGAGGCCCAGCTTCCGCCGCAGTTCCCCTTCCAGGAAAATGGAATAATCGCACATGCGCCGGAGCTCTCCCTCTGTGGGCGTTCTCCCGGCGAAGCGGGAGAGCAGCACGGGCTCGCAGACGCTCTCCATGGAATCCGGCCCGGCGTCCCGGCCAAGGACTGCGTCCACCCGGCGGCAGAAGCCGGTGATGGTGTCCGGGGGTTCCGGCGTCAGGCCCAGGAAGCGGAGCTGCTTCAGCAGCTGCCGGTAGCAGGCGTCCGCGCCGGCGGCCAGGTCCGGATAGCGGCGAAGAAGACGGTAGAAATAGTTCTCCGCCCGGAAAAACAGCAGGGCGAAGCGGAGCAGCAGGAAGAGCAGCAGCGCCCCCAGGTCGCAGCCCAGGATGAGCAGGAGGACCCTTCCGGTCCCTGTTTTTCTGCCCTGGGAGGAGAGCAGCGGGGAGGAGGCCTCCTTCTCCGGCAGCTCCGGCTGTTCCGGCTCCGGCGTCGGAATCTCCGGGGTGGGGACGGGAAGCTCCGGCGGCGGATCCCGGATCACGGGCACGTCCAGCTCCGCCGGCTCGTAGAAGTTCCAGTTCATCGGGTCGAAATCCATCCAGCCCACACCGTAGAAATAGACCTGCGTCCAGGCGTGGGCGGTGGCGTTGGTGGCGACGTAGGCGGTGGTCCCCGGCTTTTTGTCCGCCTGCTTCAGGCCGTAGCCGGTGACGTAGCGGGCCGGAAGTCCCGCGAGGCGGGCCAGCAGGGTCATGGCGCTGGCGTAATAGGTGCAGTAGCCCTCCCGCTGTTCCAGGAAGGCGGAGACGAAGTCCCGCTCCGCCGGGGCGTCACCCGGTGTTTTCGTATAGCTGCAGTTTTCCCCCAGCCACTTTTCGATGGCCAGCGCCTTGTCATAGGCGCTGCCGCAGTCCCGGGTGATCTCCAGGGCGAGCTCCCGGACAAAGGGCTCCACCGTGTCGGGAACGGCGGTGCAGCGCTGCCGGATGTCGTCGTATTCCTTGTCCCGGGTGGAGGCGGCGAAGGCCAGCAGCCGCCGCATGTTCTCGTCGAAATCCGGCTTTTCCCTGGCAAAGACCCGGGTCCGCACCGTATAGGACGTTCCTGTGGCGGGGAAGTCCAGGGTGTACAGCTCGCCCTGCTTGTTGAAATACACGCTGGATTCGTCTCCCCCGGGCAGCCTCAGCTCCTCTACCTTCCCTTCCGAGAAGAGAGAGCGGAAGCGGACGGAGAGGGAGACCTCCAGAACGGCGGTTTTGCTGACCTTCCCGTAATAGGAGGCCGCGGTTTTGCCGGCGTCGGGCTTGTCGATGGTGAACACCTCCCGCCGCTTGCCGCGCCAGAAGGGACTGCTCAGACGGAAATGCCCCAGGGCGCCGGAATCGTACCAGCCGTAGCCGTCGTAGCTCTCGTAGACGGCGCCAGCCAGCAGGATGGGCGAGGAGGTTTTGACGCGCATCACGCTGCGGTTATTGGGGTCGATGTCTCCCCCCAGGACTCCGCCGTGGGGGGAGAGTCCGGAGTAGGAAAGATCAAAGCTGCCGCCTCCGGAGCTGCCGTCCCCGTAGAAGTAAATGATGTCCTGCAGGTCCGCAATGATGTTCACCAGGGATCTGGACTGCCAGGCGCCGTCCTCCTTCGGGGCCAGGGCAAAGGTGAACAGCAGCACCAGGGGCGCCAGGGCCAGGGCCGTGAGCTGAGCGGCGGCGGGAGGGACCCGCTCCGCGGGATCCAGCTTCCGATTGACGCTGCCCGTGTTCGTGCGGGCCAGCAGCACAAGGGCCACCGCCAACAGCAGGGCCGTCACCGGAAGCAGGCCCTCCGCGCCGGAATAATACATCCAGTACAGAAGTCCGCCTCCGAGAAGGACCCAGATCGGCAGCAGGGGCAGACGGCGGAAGAAGAGGTAGAGGAGCAGCGTGACGGGGAAGGAGAACAGCAGATGAATGAAGAAAAGACTGCCGTTTTCCGAATAGGGCAGGGTATAGGGATAAGCGGCCCGATACCACTGGAGAAAGCCCTCAAGATAGGCAGTCAGCGGCTCCCGCAGGTGGAAAAAATGGACGACCGCCAGGCCGAGCAGGGCCGCCGCCGCGGCCAGCAGCGGCGTCAGCCACCAGCGGCGGGACAGAAGGAAGAGCAGCGAAAGGTCGATGGCGGCCAGAAGCAGACAGTCCCCCAGGCTGACCTCCTGCCCCAGGGCAGGGAGCAGCGCGCTGCAGAAGGCACAGCTGCCCAGCAGGCAGCAGACCAGATCGGCCAGGAGGGCGGGGATGCCCTTTGCTCTTGCCCCTTTCATGGTGCCGCCCCCTTCAGGACAGAGCGATCAGCCGGTCGCTCACGTCGCAGCCCACGGGCAGACGGATGGCCGGGATCGCCCCGCAGTCCTCGTGTTCGTCGCCCACCAGCACCAGGGTGACGGTGCTGTACCAGGGCGACGCCTCGGCGATCCCCTCGCCCATGGCCCGGGAATACCCGTCGGTGATCACGATGAGGGCGCTGCCTGCTTCGCCGCCCTCCAGGGGGAGCGCTGGCTCTCCGGGCCTGCCGTCGAAGGGCAGCAGCGCCAGCCAGCGGCGGACCCGCTCGAAATCCGCTGTGTTCCACGCCTCCTCCGAGGCGTGGATGCCCCGGGTGTCGCCCATGGCCAGAAGCAGGGCGCTGCGGTTTTTCGCCAGACAGTGCAGGGTGATGCACGCCGCTGCCTCGCATACGGTGTCGGCCCTGGCCAGGGCCTCCTCTCCGGCGGCGTGGGCCAGGTTGTCGATGAAAAGGGTCACGTTCTCCCGGGCGGGCTGCTCGTACTGCCGCACGAACAGCTCGCCCCGCTCCGCGCTCTTTTTCCAGTGGATCTGCTTGAGGGGGTCCCCGGGCCGGTAGGCCCTGGCGCCGGAAACGCTGCTTCCGCTCTCGGAGAACAGAAGATAGCGATCCCCGAAGAGCTTCTCGTCCGCCGCCTCCGCGGAGAGGGCGGAGGGCGCCTCGGCCCGGGGATAGACGGTAAGCTCCGGCTGCCGGTAGAAGGGCAGCTTCCGCATGTCAAAGCGCATGGGGAGCAGCCCGAAGACATCGGTGATCCGCATGGTGGTGATCCCGATGGGGTACACGCCCCGATAGGGCATGGCTACCCGGAAATCGAACTCCTTCCCCGCGAAGGGCAGCAGACTGAAGGAAACGCCGGTGTTCTCGCCGGGAGAGGCCATCTCCACGTCCACCTGCATCAGGGAGAGGGGGAAGGGCTTTTCGTTCCGGATGGACAGGTGCAGCACGGTCTCGCTTCCCTTGACGGCGGAGCTGTCCTCCAGGGTCTGGGTATAGGCGAAGGTGCGCAGGGTCCACTGGTTCAGCGCCAGGATCACCAGCAGCATCAGAAGCTGGGAGATCAGCAGGATATACCAGAGCCGCAGCCCGGTATACAGTCCGGCAAAGAGAAAGACCGGCATCAGAAGATAGAAGAGGAGTCTGAGGAACTTCATGACACCGCCGGGACCCGGATCTCCCGCAGAATGGAGTCCAGAATGCTCCTGCGGTTTTCCCCCCGCAGGCCGCTGCGGCGGTCCAGGACCAGCCGGTGGGCCAGGACCTGGGGCGCCAGCTTCTGCACGTCGTCCGGCAGGGTGTAGTCCCGGCCGGAGAACAGGGCGCCGGCCATGGCCGCTTCCATGAGGGCGATGCAGCCCCGGGAGCTGATGCCAAGGCTGATGCGCTCGTCCTGCCGGGTGGCTTCCGCGATCCGGAGGATGTAGTCCAGCACCGGGTCGGCGCAGAGGATCTCCTTCCGCGCCTCCCGCAGGGCCAGGATATCCTCGGCGGAAGCCACGGGCTCCAGGGCCTCCACGGGGCGGCCCCGCATATTTCGCTTCAGCACGTCCAGCTCCTGGCTGTGGGTGGGATAGCCCAGGGAGAGCTGCATGAAAAAGCGGTCCAGCTGAGCCTCCGGCAGGGGATAGGTGCCCGTGTGCTCCACCGGGTTCTGGGTGGCCAGCACGATGAAGGGCTC
>JAEEGK010026283.1_pt1 | contig 11865 bp, 12 predicted proteins | sample 8958771 | NCBI WGS metagenome assembly JAEEGK01 (sample SAMN16246547, study PRJNA631951) | gut metagenome | biome: gut microbiome; feature: rumen; material: SC-attached | host: Bos | place: Iran: Karaj | collected 2018-10 | reverse complement strand
TGAGAGATTCCAGATCACAGTCAAAGCAATACACCCATTCAAGTTCCGGGCAGTCCGAAAAGTCCAGCGTCTTAAAATCGTTAAACGAACACCATATTCCCTTCAGTCCCGGATTTCCCGAAAGATCAAGCTCCGTTATATGATTTCCCTTGCACCAGAGTCCTTTCAGCTCGCGGAAATACTCGATCCCTTTGACAGAACGGATCTTCATATTCTCACAGTGCACGTTCCAGATCAGATCGATCTCCGCATCGCTCAGATATCCGTTCCCGTCATCATCAAAGGCTTGCCGCACATACTTTCTGAAGCGCTTATCCGGAAAATGCGCTTTATTGATCTTGATACCGGCCTTTTTCTTCTTCGCCGAAGCGTTCGAAGATGTCGTCGTTTTTGTTCCGGCAGCTGCTGTATCAGTCGGCAATACGGACGCAAAAGCCCCCGCAAGCATCATCACTATACAAAGAAATATGAGCGTTCGCCTTTTCATCATGAATCTGTATTCTCCTTTTCAGCAATATCTGTACATACGCCTTTTACCATACCCTGATCGGCACTATGCCTGTCACACCGGCGCATTTTTTCATGACATTCACCCAGCTGATGCAATGATCGAGGATGATCGCATCGGATGATACCACGTTTGCCTTTTCCCACAGGGCTTTATCGACTTCCTTTAAGAGCCTGATATCCGGCGCGAGGCCGCATTTTTCGGCTGTTTCGGCAATAAGGACTTTCAGTTTTCCCGAGTTTGAGATCGGTTCATCCAGAAGAATATGCGCCTTACCGGCCTTCATCTCTTTCAGGGCTTCAAACAGAATGCGGATGGCTGCCTCAGTCTCGGGAATGATCCTGTAGGTTCCGTGCAGCCCCGCCAGATCCCTCAATGTCCCGTCCATGCCTTCAAAAACCGGCGAACCGCTAAGCATGACTTCAAGCGTAATGATCGTATTGAATCCGTCTATCCAGATTTCTTCGCCGGAGATATCCGTTTTCTCTTTGGTCCTTCTGCGCTCCAGCTGCTCCTGCGCTGCAACGCTGCGCAGGAGCGCAAACCGCTGCCGCTCGGAAAGCGCAAACCGATTCCCCGTAAAAGTAACGGCCTGCTGCAGGTCATACCCCTCATCTATCAGATAACATACATGTCGGGACACAGTCCGCATAGTCTCCAGCGCATCAGGCGCAAATATCGTATCATCCTCAGGCAAATAGCCTCGTTTACCGCTCATAACAGCTCCCGTTCCTCATCCGAGTTTTTTCGACAAAAACAGCAGCAGATCGTCATCGTTAACACAGGGCGCATACTGGTCGAGCAACTTGTTCCGGTACCAGACTCCGCTCCCGTCCGGGATATAGCCGCGCTTTACATAGATGCGCTGCGCCGCCCCGTAACCCGAGTGCAGGCCCACCGCCAGAAATACCATATCGGATATCTTTGCGGCCTCGGCTTCGGCCGCATCGAGCATCTTATTGCCGATGCCCTTGCCGTGAATGTCAAAGAAAACCGTCAGATCGACGATCTCGGGATAGTTCTGGCCGCCCCACGGGCCCTCCGAAGGATGGAGGACGAGCGTGCACTGCCCCTTCACCGTGCCCTCGTATTCGGCGATAAATACGATCCTCTCGCCGCTCTCCTGCTCCTTGTAATAGTTCTCGTAATTCTCCGGCTGCGGATGCCAGCCGTAAGAAAGATATGTGTCGTACAGGATCTTTGCGTCTTCGGGCAGCATGCTGCGGATCCTGATCGTTCCGTCATCGTAATATGTTTTCATGTTATTCCTCCGGCCTGAGCAATTGCCTCAGGATCAGTTCCCTTCTGTTGATAAACATCTCTGTGATCTTGAAGCTGTCCGTATCTTCATAATCGCATGCATGGACCGGTCCATCGTCAAAGCTCAGTATCTCTGCGCCCGGCAAAGCCAGCAATATCGGAGAATGAGTCACTATGATAAACTGCGAACCCGCACCGGCGCATTCGGCGATCTGATACAGGAGCGTGAGCTGTCGCTGCGGAGAAAGCGCGGCTTCGGGCTCATCCAGGAGATAAACTCCGTTCGGCTTGAAATTTGCCTGTGCCGTCGCGAGGAAGCTCTCACCGTGAGACTTTTCGTGCAAATGCATCGGTCTCCCGCCCGGTCCTTTGCTGTATTCTTCTTCTGCGGTCGCGACATTGTAAAAGCTTTCCGCACGCAGAAAATAACCCCATCCCGGCTTGTGCCTGCCTTTGACCAGCCTGATCGCACCGCACAGCTCCGAATGTGAATCATAAGTCGAGAACATATAGTTTTTTGTCCCGCCCTCGGGATTAAAACCATAAGCTACGGCAATGGCTTCAAGCATGGTCGATTTACCGCTTCCGTTTTCCCCGACGAAGAAAGTAACGGGCTTATTAAACCGCAGACTGTCCATACCGCTTATCGACGCGATGCCGCGGAGGTAACTTCCGCGGTCTATCTTATCCCAGTCTATATTCAGGCCTTTTATATGAAGTTCTCGATCTGTAACGGGCATTATGCATCCCTCTCATCCATTCTTTTTCCAGCGCCCGGTTCACGGGTAATAGTAATTTTCCCAATTTACCAGTAGCCGTCTGACTTGTGCGCCTGATAGTATTTCCCGAAGTTTACAAATACATCATCGCCAAAGGTCTCTTTAAAAATATCCGCCAGCTTGTTGCGATCCTCGTCTTCTAACATGCCCCAGAACTGTTCGTATGAATAGCCTGCATTCCTGCAGGCATTTATATAATCGCGAAGAAAGGATTCGCCATAGGTATCACTGAGGAAACTGCAGATCATACGGCCGAGTGTATATTCGTCACCGCGGTTTGCGACAGAGAGATCGGAATAATCATTTCGGAAGATTTCTTCTGCGTTTTCGGGTGTGACGTCATCTTCCACTTTGTAGAAAAGATTGTTGGACATATTCTCTACACTCCCCTCAAAATCCGGCGAGACGAAAGCAAGAGAATCGATCACTTTTTCTGCAACGTAATCCGCGCAGCCCTCGGTCAGGATCTTTCCGCAACGGGCATATCTTTCTGTGAGCGAATGCGTTAATTCGTGGGCTACTGTGTAGTAATCTATGTGATCATTGCGCCGCCAGGAATTGTCACGGTATGACGGAACGGAGTTCCATACATCTTCGCTGAACAGTTCGTACATATAAAGTGTCACAAACTCAGCTGTTGCACAGGGAATATAACCCACATCTTCAAGATCTACTTTTATGTAGATTGGCAGCTTGTCTTTAAAATCAAAGCCTTCCCACGGATTATAACCATAATCGACCGTGGAGTTGTCAACACCGGCAAGACGCCAGTCAACATCAAAAGTGAGCCCTGTTTCCTCTTCCATCCTGTCCATGATAAGCGACACATTATCCGCAAAATCGCCGGGAATATCTGCTCCGGCGGCTACGATCAGGAAAAATCTATCCCCTTCTATGCAGCAAATTTCGTCTGTGAGCAGATGATCGTCACGTTTTCCGCTGAGACTGACCTGAGGCGGGTAGGCTTTGGGAGTCGGAGTAACGGTAGGAGCAACGGTCGGCGCAGCGGTCGGTGTCGGAGTCGACGTGGACGCAGTAGCAGTGGCGGGCGCATCGGTAGGCACCGGGACTGAAGTCGTGGTCTCGGTGGGTACGGGAGTTCCCGCAGGATCAACGGATGAAGCGGCCGAGCCGCAGGCGCCCATTGATGCCATCGTCAGCGAAAATATAAGTACCAGGATTGCAATTCTCTTTTTATTCATTTGATATGTCATATCCTTTCAATGATCAATTCTGCCGAGCCGTCTTCGAGCGAGTTGTGCTCGTCGTAATGGATGTGATCCCCGGGCGCTCCCTCTGCAAGCGCCGCAAGCTGCTTTGCCAATGAGAGCATCCCCTCTTTATTTGCGGATATTACGACCTCGTTGTTAACAACGGCAGCCTTGATTTCATACCCATCAACCCAATCAATCTTCATGTTTATCTCCATTCCTGCCGCAGAATACGCATCATAACAAAATCACTGTATTCACCGTTATAGTAATAACCCTGCTCCTGAATACCTTCCTGCCTGAAACCGATCTTTTTGTAAAATGCCAAAGCGTTGGTATTCTGCCCCACAACTCCTATGGCAACACGATTCATGTCGTATTGGTCAAAAGCCATATCCAGCATAATGCTAATCGCCTCGGTTCCGTATCCTTTGTTCTGCATTGCCGGATCAGGAATTATGATCGAAAGATCCGTGCAATGCCATTCGGGCCACATGCGCAGAAGCCCTGTCTCACCTATGATGTTTCCTTCCGGATCCGTTATGGTATACCAAACACCATCCTCGCTGTCGTTGTGCCTTATAATAGCCTGTTTCTCTTTTTCCTCATCCGTGGCGGCCGTAAAACCGCACCGGAACATAACCCCTGGATCATTAAACCAGTGCGCATAATACTTGGCATCATCACTGCTTTGAGCGCGTAAAATAATTGCTTTTCCAACGATTTCCCTGTCAGGCTTCACATTTTCTCCTCCCCGTTAGATTCAGTTATATTTCGCCATCGATCCCGATATGTTTCTGAAAGAGCTGATCAACGGATCCGTAAATGGTTTTGAAATCCCCTACTTTCTCAAATCCGTATTTTTCATACAATCCATGCTCACCGCTCATGATATATATTGTCTTATGACCGACGGCTCGTGCATGATCAATCACGGCATTTATCAGACGTTCGGAAATACGTTTGCCCCGGCTGCCTTCATCCACAAACATGAATCCTATAAACGGAGAATAAGGGCTATCGTCCGGCAGCTCATCCTTCAATGAGAATGTACAATATCCGACGATCTTTTCGTTTTCAACAGCAACAAGGACACGCTCTGTTTCAGAAAAGTCGTTCTTTCTCATTCTTTCGGCCAAATAATGCCCCGCTCTCCATGAGCAGTTATCGGCAAAGGATATTGTTTCGGTCCAAAGTGGATGCCCGGATGTCATAAACTCAATCTTCATTCCGTTCCTTTCATTTCTCAATATTCACCCACATCTATCTTCTTCTGAAGAACTGCAGCGTAATCATGCGCGGTCTTGCCGACACTTTCCGGATCGATCTGATGGTGGATGTTATACAGGATCCCGCTTTCTCCGGTCCTGTCAGGTAAATGATCCTCATCGATATGCAGACCGATCACCTCAAGGCAAAGCATTACATGGTCATCGCCGGGAACGATCTCCTTTTCCCAAATCAGCTTGCACTCAAGATTCATGAAGCATTCCTGTACCATTGGCGCGTTTACCCAGGACGCCTTTTCTGCGGTAAGCCCGGATGCTGTGATCTCGTCCGCCTCATACTGATTGTTCCTGATGGTGTCCATACAGGCTGCATGATACTCTGCCGACATGAAATTGATAACGGCTTCTTTGGTCTCTGAAATACTCTTATATAAGTGGCCGTTTTTGTTGACGCTGGCTAGGACAGCATAAAACCCATTACCGTGATCTGCGCTCGTAAATGTGGCCCAGGACTGCATGCAGGCATTGGGCTGACCGTTAGCCTTATATGTGGTTACAAGAAATAACGGCGATGGTACCGTAACAACAAATTCTTTCCATGAAAATCCGAAGCTGCGCGAAAAATCCCCAAATGTTCCTTTCATGCCTTCGGGCATGTCCTTGTAGCTGTATTTCATACCGTAGTTTCCTTTCGAATATATAATTATCTTTTATGAGTTCGCCATTTACTATTCTAAGGTATTTCTCCGGTAAATGGAAGAAGGCATCTAAAACTCGTTGTTCCCATATTTCCGATGCCTTTTTTCTATCCGGACATAAAAAAAGCATCAAAATCAACAAAGTTCCCGATTTTTGATGCTTTCCGCTTTACCGAGTGCGAGACAACACGCGATCTCTGATCGCGTGGCAGGGATTGAATTCGGGATGGCCCACAAACCCGCTAAAATAAATGAGGACAGCACTCTATCCACGGGCTGTCCCCAAATTTGTCCCCATTACTTTTTTCATGATCAGTGAAGCATCTTAAATTCCTATATATCTGTCTCTGTCCTGAAGATTATGAAGGATACGGCGCACTTCCATAATCTTCTTGTTGCGTCCATTCGGGATAACTACATAGTAAACTGTATAATTTTTCACATATATTCGATAATATGGATACTTGCGTTCCTTCTTTGAGTGGTATGGTTCAAATGCTTCCGCATTAGGCAGTCTGTCCAATATAGCTGCCTCAACGGCGTTTAATAGCTCATTTGCTGCAGTCTTATTGCAAAGAACATCCGAAATATACATTACTAACGATTCCAGATCATCATAAAATAAAGGAAGGTAACTCAAGGAGTATTCGATTTTACTCATTTATCTGTCTCCTTAATCTACCGAAAACATCTTCGTGATTTAATCTGCTCTTATTTGTCTCGGCATATTCGTCAGCCTCGTCCAATGCCTGTTCAACATTTTGTGTCAATCGCGAATATGCATCAATACTCATGACTACCATAGAGCCATATCCGTTTTTAGTTAAGAAAACAGGTTCACCACCGTTAACAACTTTCTCAATATCGGTAAATTTATTCCGTAGATCCGAAATGGGCCTTATAGCTATCATATATGCCTCCTTGTTTTTTATATTATATCATTATCGTATCATAATTATGATAAATCGTCAACCGGTGGATAAATAATGGTGGTGAATTAGCAAAAAAATGTAAAAGTTTTGTCGCCAAGTTTTCGCGCCCAAATACGAGTGCGAGGCAACACGCGATCTGTGATCGCGTGGCAGAAACTATGCCGGCAGATGGGAAACAGAGGAATTGCGAAGCAAACCTCGAGTTCCCATCTGCCCGGCAGGCATAGTTTCCTCGCGCTCGTACAGTACAAAAAAAGGACATCCGATCGGATGTCCTTTTTGTGCTGTCTTCGAGCGCGAGACGGGGATCGAACCCGCGATCTTCGCCTTGGCAAGGCGACGTACTACCACTGTACCACTCGCGCATTACATCGTGCTCTTGCTGAGCACATGTAATAATATACTACCCGAAATTGTATTTGTCAACAAAAAAATTAAAAAAATTTACTACAATTTTAAAATGGCCTCAAGCCCAGTTGGGAGGCGTGTTTGGATGGTTCACGGGTATGTAGAGATGCTGCAGATAATGTATCTCATTTTCAAAAATTATCTTCTTCACGATATTGTGCAGGAGAACTTCCTCTCCGTCGTGACCGATTCTGACCGCATCAAAAATATACTGCTGCTGGTCCGAGCCGTTCAGGACTTCAAGTATGCCCTCACGGATCTCGTCCATATTATCCGCGGACTCCATCAGAGTGAAGTTGCTGACCATCAGATCGTTTATGAACTGCTCCCTGCTCTCATAGTGCAGATACTTCCACGCGTTGGTATTGCAGGTCCTGAATTCGTAGCCTTCGTCGGTCATGAGCACCTGTACCACGCCGTAAGGGCTGCTCTCGAGCATCGTGTCGAACAGCTTCTCCCTGCGGGCGTATTCGCGCTCGAGACCTGCCGCGTGCTGCTCGGAACGTACCTGCTCGTCGATATCGAGCATGAGCGTCGTGACATAGATGGCAGTCTTGCTGTGGCGGGTACGGTTGCCTATCATGTTTACCCATCTCCAGGCACCGTTCCTGCAAATATGCCTGAATCTCACGGTATAGCTGCTGTTCTGTCCCGAATAGAGGGACGCGCCGGCGCTCTTGACCTTCTCCATGTCGTCGGGATAAACCGCCGCGAGCAGGTTGCTGCCGAACTCACGCATATACTCTTCGTTCGTGTAGCCGAACATCTGGGCGTTCTTTTCGTTCGCGCCGAGGATCTTGAAGGTCATGCTGCTGTCGATCTCCAGATCGGCGATACCGCCCGGGATATTATTGATGATCGCGCTCATCTGGTCCGTCAGTTTCAGATTGACGGCAAGCAGACTCATGCGCTCGGTAATGTTCTCAACGGTAAGGAACATCAGGTATCTGTCGACATTGCTCACCAGAACGCGCACGCCCGCGCGGAGCCATATCTCACGCTCTTCGTGGATCTTGTTCGAGCGGACTTCGCAGAACACCTCTCTGCCGCTGATAACGGCCTTCGCGATGGTCTTCTTGATCTTCTCTATATTGATCTGGTCAAACCACTCGAGAAGGTTATGCGTCCTGTCGGAGTACTCTCCGCGGTCTGTCTCAAGAACCTCGAAGAAACGGTCGTTCACGCGCATCGCTTCGACTTCATTGCCGTCGTACTCGACGATCGCGGCTCCGCCGACAAACGAATTGAATATTCTGTTAGCCTGAGAATTGGAGTTCAGGAACTCCATCGCATTGTCAACGTCGTCATAATAGGGCTCGCTGATCTTCAGCTCGCGCTCGGCGCCCGAAAGAATCTCCTCATAGTCGCTCGCGGGCATGGGCCGTGCGAAATAATAGCCCTGCATGTAAATACAGCCGATGCTCTTCAGATACTCTGCCTGGTTCTGCGTCTCAACGCCCTCAGCAATGATCGGGAGCTTCAGCCACTTCGACATGCGCACAACGGAGCTCAGGATCGGGCCTCCGCGGCCTTCCCTGCCTTCCGACTCGATGAACTTCATGTCGAGCTTGAGCATGTCTACAGGAACGTCCTTAAGTGTATTCAGCGACGAATAGCCGCTTCCGAAATCGTCCATCTCCACGCAGAAGCCTGCGTCGCGCAGATGGCGCACCGAACTGATCAGGAGCGACGGATTGTCGATATACGCCGATTCGGTGATCTCAAGATGAATCGCGGATGTGGGCAGGCTGTACTTGTCCACAAGATATTTGAAATGCTCCGCAACGTTCATGGAGCAGATATCCGTTCTTGAAACATTGACCGAGATCGGGCAGATGCCGATGCCCATGTTCAGCCACTTGCGCTGCATGCGGCACGCCTCTTCCCATACGAACTTATCGAGATGGGTAATGAAACCGTTCTGCTCGAACAGCGGGATGAACTTTATGGGCGGGATAATGCCCTTCTCCGGATGGATCCAGCGTACCAGAGCCTCTGCGCCATGAAGAGCGCCTGTGAGGTAATTGTACTGGGGCTGCAGATAGATCGTAAACTGCGAGCCGTCGAGCGCCTGATTCATCTCATTGATCAGCTGCTGTTTCTCGATCAGTGACAGACGCATCGTGTCATCGTAGAACGCAATGGTCCTGGTGAAATTGTCCTTGATGGTCTTAAGCGCAAGAAAAGCGCGGTCGCACATCAGGGCCACTTCTATCGAGGGATCGTCTATAACATATACGCCCATCCTGAGCGATATCTGGAGATTCGGAATGATCGAGGGCGGATCCATGTAATGGTCCGCAACATGCAGACGGTGGAAATCGTCGAGACGCATGCAGATAACGAAATGGTCCGACTCCCATCTTCCGTAAACGCACTCCTGGAAATCCTCGGCTTTTTTCTTAAAGGTATCGCCGATGGACTTAAGGATGCGGTCGCAGTCATCCACTCCGTATACGTCGTTCAGCACCTTGAAGCCGTCGATATCGTAACGGATGATGATGTAGCGTTTGGTGGGATTCGCATTAAGGAGTTCGCGGGTCTTCCTGCAGAAGGTCCTGCGGTTATAGATACCGGTCTTCTCATCGACTTCGATGTTAGCGATGAATCTGTTGCGCGACTGCATGCCCTCAGAGTCCTTCGGGCCGTAATTGCGGGTGAGAAGATTCTGGATCTTATGTCTTAAGAGAGGGAGATTGACGGGTTTCGGCATAACGTCGTAGGCGCCGAGATCGAGCGCGTCGATCAGGTCGTCGGTGTTGTCCGAAGCAGATATTGCGATGACGGGAATACGGGAAAGCCTGTCGTCTGCCGACATTTTTTCAAGCACATTAAAACCTGTCATCTCCGGCATAAGAAGGTCGAGGACAACAAGTTCAATATCCGTATAATGCTTCAGCGTCTTGAGGCACTCTTCGCCGTCGCCGGCAGTGATCACCTCATAATAGGGCTTTAATTCTTCGCTTAAGATCATCAGACTGGTCTGAGAATCGTCCGCGATGAGTATCTTAAGTTTTTCCGCCATCAGTATTCCCCTTGATGCCGTTCCGTAAGGTCCGGCATCCCAACTACATATTTTCTTCTCTAATAATATAATAATGCAAAAAAACGAATTCCGCAATAGAATTACTTTACTTTGAAAGGGAAATCTAATATATTAGATACTTAAGGATTCACGTATTTTCGCGCATTCCGTACATATTCACTTTTTGAAAAGGATTTTGGTAAAACAGTTATGAAACGCTGGCAGGCAAATATGTTGCTCTTACTCGCTGCCGTTATCTGGGGCGCCGCATTTACAGCTCAGAGCGTGGGCATGGAACATCTCGGTCCCTTCTCGTTCAACGCGATCCGTTTTTCCATCGGCGGCGTTGTGATGCTCCCCGTAGTCGCGTTCAGGCAGCGAAGCCTTAAAAAGAAAGCTGCCGGTCCCGAAGCGGGATTTACGAAGCGCCTTGTATTCACAGGCGTTCTCTGCGGTCTTCTGCTCACGCTGGCAAACTCGATCCAGCAGATCGGACTTTTGTATACTTCTCCCGGAAAGGCCGGTTTCATCACGGCTCTTTACGTGATCATAGTTCCGGTGATCGGTCTGTTCTTCGGAAACAGGCCCACACTGCGGCTCTGGATCAGCGTAGTGATCGCGGTGGCCGGAATGTATCTGCTCTGCGTGACCGACACGTTCTCTGTTGAAAAAGGCGACATCCTGATCATGATCTGCGCATTGATCTTCGCGGTTCACATCATGGCTATAGACAGGCTTGCGCATGATCTCGACGGCATCACGATGAGCTGCATACAGTTCCTGACCGCAGGCGTTATCTGCTCTGCCATCGTGCCCTTCACGGGCGAGGTTATCACGCTCGGCGCGGTAAAGAGCGCCGCGATACCGCTGCTCTACGCGGGCGTATTCTCCTGCAGTTTTGCCTACACCTTCCAGACCGTGGGACAGCAGAATACGACGCCCACTGCGGCTTCGCTGCTTCTGAGCACCGAGTCTGTTTTCGCTGCGATCGCGGCGTGGCTGCTGATCGGCGATACCATGACCGTACGCGAGATCTTCGGCGGCCTGTTAAGCTTCCTCGCCGTTATCCTTTCGCAGCTTCCTTCAAAGAAACCAACAGTTTAAGAGGACCATAAAATGGAGCACATCGACAAACGCGGCTACCTGAATACGGATTATCTCCTCTTCCATATCAATGACCAAAGCAAGGACGAGCACAGCTTCCACTATCACGAGTTCGACAAGATCGTCGTTCTCCTCTCGGGAAAGGCTTCGTACATCATTGAAGGAAGGGAGTATTTCCTTGAGCCCGGCGATGTGCTTTTTGTAAATCATCACGACATCCACAAGCCCGTGATCGATCCCGACGAGCCTTACAACCGCATCGTTCTCTGGATCAACCGCGACTTTCTGACCACCCGCAGCACCGACGGGTGCGATCTCTCGCTCTGCTTTAAGCTGAGTTCCGACGCAAAATGCCTGTTCCGTCCCGACGACGCCGACCGTGAGCGCTGTCTCAAGCTCCTTCTAGAGCTCGAGGAAGAATGCTCCGGGCAGCGATACGGCTCTAAAGCAGCTTCGGACGCCGCGCTCATCAGGTATCTCATCAGCCTTGACCGCGCCATGACCGCTTCCGACGCCGGCTCTGATATCCCGTTCAGATGCGACAGGAAGATAGCCGATATTCTCGCATATATCAACTCAAATCTGCAGGCCGACTTATCCTGCGACACCATCGCGGCCAGGTTTTTCCTAAGCCGCTCCTATCTCATGCACAGATTCAGGTCGGCGACGGGCTATACGCTGCACAACTACGTTCTGCAAAAACGACTCTTT
>JAEEGK010026282.1_pt1 | contig 11865 bp, 14 predicted proteins | sample 8958771 | NCBI WGS metagenome assembly JAEEGK01 (sample SAMN16246547, study PRJNA631951) | gut metagenome | biome: gut microbiome; feature: rumen; material: SC-attached | host: Bos | place: Iran: Karaj | collected 2018-10 | reverse complement strand
CGTCGGTTTCCTTCGCCAAGGCCTGCTCCTCGATTTTCATCTGGAGTTCCTTACGCTGCAAGGTGTCCAAGGCTTCGGGCACGGTATCCATCTGCGTCTTCACAAGGCTTGCTGCCTCGTCAATCAGGTCAATAGCCTTGTCCGGCAAGAAACGGTCGCTGATGTAGCGGTTCGAAAGTTTCACCGCCGCCACAAGCGCGTTGTCGTGCAGACGCACGCCGTGGTGCGCATCAAAGCCGTCCTTGATGCCACGGAGAATAGAAATCGATTCCTCTTCGCTGGGCTCGTCAACCTGCACGGGCTGGAAACGGCGTTCCAATGCGGAATCCTTCTCAATGTACTTGCGGTATTCCTGCGTGGTGGTGGCACCGATGCAGTGCAGTTCACCACGGGCCAGTTTCGGCTTGAGCATATTGCCCAAGTCCATAGAGCCTTCCGTCTTGCCCGCACCCACGATGGTGTGGATTTCATCGATGAACAGCAAGGTATTGCCGTCTTCTTCAAGGGCGTCCAGCACGGCTTTCAAACGTTCCTCGAAATCGCCACGGTACTTTGCGCCCGCCATCAACGCAGACAAATCCAGCGCAAACAACTTCTTGCCCTTCAAAGCGTCAGGCACATCACCGCGGTAAATACGCTCGGCAAGGCCTTCCACAATGGCGGTCTTACCCACGCCCGGTTCACCGACCAGGCAGGGGTTGTTTTTCGTCTTACGGCTTAAAATCAAGATGACTCGGCGGATTTCTTCTTCACGGCCAATCACCGGCGAGAGTTTTCCGTCGGCAGCCATTTCCACGAGCTCACGGCCGTACAGTTTCAGCGGGGACTGTTCCTCGGCATTGGCGGCACCCGCAAACGGATCCGACAGCCACGTTTCCACGACCTCCACGCTACCCAGCGCATCTTCAAAAACCTTCGCGAGTCCACGGTCGCCCGAGAACTTCATCAAGGCCACGAGCATGTCGCCCGGGGTCACCATACGGTTCACCTGACGCGCCGCCTGCACGGAGGCACGCAAAATACGGTTCAAGTCGTTGTCGGGTTCCACGTCGGGGTTCACGCCCTCCATGCGCGGAATCTTCTGCACAAACGGCTCCAGCTTGCCGCGGAGCTCATTCGTCTTCGCGCCCTTCGACTTGTAGAGTTTCTTCAAGGTGGCATCCGGGCCTTCGACAAGCCCCACCGCCAAATGCGCCGCACCCAGGTAGGAATGCGAGCAACGGTCGCGCAAGCTCTGCGCCTTCGCCAACACCTTTTCTGCATCGTTATTGAAATCGGACATAATTTCCTCTCTTTTTTACCGCCATATATATGCAAAGGCCGTGCCAACGCCAAAATGCCCCAAAAACACTCCAAAAACGGCAAAATCCACCCCCCGTGTTTAATAAAAACATGCCGTTTTTTCAAAAAATAACGCTTTTTTGGCTCTTTTTGAAACCATGGCGAACCCTCAAATCACATTTGATACATTTTTGTCACTTTGCGTTGTAAAATACAACAACGCTTTGTTCCCCTAACCCATACCTTTTGACCCGGTACAAATCTATCTTATGAATACGAAACCAAACATCCCAAACACCAACTACGGCATCCCTTGGGGGGGATGCCGTTAGTTTTTTATATAGGTATTTTCAAATTATTTCGAAAGGCACTGCGCCGCTTTAAGCATAATATCGACTTCCAGCTTTTTCTGGTCTTCGAAGGCGGTCTTCATCAGGTCGCGCACGGTGTAGTCTTTCTTGATCGATTTCAGCACGCATTCGCAGGTGGCCTTGTCCACGTCGCCGGCCTTAAGGCATTCTTTTACGAAGGCGTTGTCCGTTTCGGCGGGGTAGTTCTGGGGAATGCAGGGCTCGATAAATTCAAATCCCCATTTTTCAAAATCGATGTTGTCGCCGTTGATCGAACTCATAATCTGGTTGATGAACTTGCCGTCTTTAACAAGGCGGTTGTAGGCACAATTACAGGTTTTGTCGGCCTGGTTTACGCCGAGCCATTCCATGGATTGCACTGTGCAAGACTGTACAAAGTTGTCCTTGAAAAGCGGAGTTTGTAATAGAGTCTTGAAAATCAGCATTTCTTCTTGCGAAACTTGGGGCGCGGTAGTTTGAGCGGGCACTTGGGTCGTCGCTTTGGCCTGCGTTTTTGCGGCGGAATCATTGGGAGCGGCAAAGCAGAAGGCTGCTGCGCAAAGGAATGCGGCGATAGTTTTAGATATAGACATAAGACTCCGTTTTTTTCAGAAAATAGAAAATTAGTTATTTTTGGGCCATGAAGTTTTGGCTTGCCTTATTTGTAAGTTTGCTTGTAGCCTACGCCTCGGCGGCTCCCAAGTCTAAAAAGAAAAACGAGTTCAAGGACCCGCGCGACAAGCAGACGTACCGCACGGTGAAAATTGCCGGCCTCGAATGGCTGGGCGACAACCTGAATTACAAAACCGAAGGCAGTTTCTGCTACAAAGATGAAGACGACCAGTGCATGGTTTACGGCAGGCTCTACACTTGGGATGCGGCCAAAAAGGCATGCCCCGCCGGGTTCCGCTTGCCCACGCACGCCGACTTCGAAAGCCTCTGGACTGCGGCGGGCGCCGACTTTAACGCTGGCTACTTGATCAAGGCCGATTACGGCTGGTCGGGTGACACCAACGGCAACGATACGCTCAAGTTCTCGGCCATGCCTGCCGGCAACCGCTTCGACGACGAAACCTACGGCAACACCGCCAAGTTCGCCTTCTTCTGGAGCGCCGATGACTCCTCCGAAGGCGTTGCCCCCGGCTCTGCCCGCGTGTGGTACCTCACCTGCAAATCCATGGCATTTGGCTACATGTCCAAACCCAAGAACTTCGGCTTTTCCGTAAGGTGCGTGCGGTAATTATTTCCCGAATAAATCGGCGTGAGAGCCGGTGTCTACAAGTTCTAGAATAAGAATGTTTTCTTCGATTTTGTAGATTAACAAAAGATCGGGAAGAATGTGGCATTCCCTATGGCCGTTCCATTTTCCGACTAAAGCATGGTCTTTAAATCGAGCTTCAAGAGTTTCCCCTTTTTGCAGAGAATTGACAACATTGTTAATCTTTGTGACGTTGTCTATGTTTCTTTTGGCAATTTGTTTAAGGTGTTTCTTGAAGCGGCTTGTAATCCGTAAATTATACTTGAATCCGTCTTTAGAACTCATTTTTTTATGTCCAGTTCCTCAAGCAATTCGTCGAACGAAGCATAAGTTTTTGCATTAGGATCGTGGGCGAGTTCTTCGCCTTCCTTGATGGCTTCGAGGAGTTCTTTGGACGGAGGTCTTGTAACGGCAAAAGGCAGGCCGTGGTGCAGAATGGCTTGCTTCAGGAAAACCGTAAACGCTTGGGAGAGTGTCAAACCCAAGTCGTTGAATAGTTCGGTTGCCTGAGCCTTGAGCTCTTTGTCGATTCGAATGTTTGTTACCACGGTACTCATACCTCTAAATATACAACAATTAGTTGCGTTTGTAAAGTGTCTGTGGTGTAAATGTTGTAAGGTGGGCGGCTTTGTCATTTTTCGCAATTTCCTTAATTCTTTGCGAAAGATAAAACAAGAAATGGCTGGTGCGTGCAATCAACTGATTGCAAAATTGCGATTATTTTTAGGAGGGGGAGGAGTCCCCCTAACTCTAGCCACGGCTCAGCCTGCTCCGCACGCTCACATGGCCGTTCCGGAATGTTCGCTTAGCGGCCAGGCTATCGCCGTGTCTGACGTTACCCCCTCGCCTAGGTGGTTTCGCCCCCTAAAACCCCCGGGTGTTGTAACAGGGATGTGTAAGAGATGTTTTATGAATTATTCGGCGCAGAATTCTGATTCTAAACTTTTGACCGTAGATTCAGATCCCGTGAGATATTGCGCAAGTTCGTTGGAGGTTATTATTACGGCTTCGTTGGGATAGTATTTTAGGGTAACTCCTTCAAGGTCTTTGATTTGGATTAAATAATATTTATACCCATCCTCATCTATTGACTCTCTATATATTCCCGTAACAGTTTCACTGCCATTTGCATCTTTGGTAGTAATCTTTACAGTGGTGCTTGAACTGAAATTAAACTGCATATCAGTTATATCTATTTTCCAGCCGCATTCTTTTTCGTTAAGAGTAAATACGTAGGTGAATTTTTCATTTGTCGTAAAAGTGTTTGATTGCGGGGGTGTCTGCGTAGGAGTAGCATTGTTTTCAGAAGCATCATCCTTAGCAGAACTGGAATCGTCACAAGCACACAGAAATGCTGATGCCGCGACAAAAGTAATAGCGAGTGTTAGTTTTGTGAATTTCATAGTTATCTCCTTGGTTAAAAAACATACCCTTGGATAACTTTACTCCACAAAAAAAGCGTGGAGTTAATGCTATTACCCTGTTGAGGTTCGGCAAAACCATTCTAGAAATAAATGCAAAAACCCACGCCACGCGGCGTGAACCTATGCATCTTGAATCTTCTAGAGTTAAAAATTTGCCGATTCCAACAGGAAGCCAAGAGCTAAGCTCAAATATGTTTAATCGTTATTTTTCGATAAAACCTCTTCTTTACACTAATAATATAGTCAAAAAACGCCATGATGTTCAAGGAAATTTATAAATGGTGTTTTTTTTGTGTTGTAAAAAGAAATAAATTTTCCAGGAAATCGGTATTCAGTAGTCTGAAAAAAGCGTGTATAGTAATAGGGGGTCAAATAATTCACCATAACCCTTGACTTTATGTCAAATCTGATATATATTTTATGAGTCCGAGTCATAAACCATTGGTCTGGTTGCATGAACAACCGCAGACACCACCGTTATCTCAAAAAGCGAGGATAGAAACCGGATATCTGTTGCGATTACTGCAATCGGGAATGAATCTGTCACTTCCACAGAGTCGCCCGATGCCGTCGATTGGAGCGCATTGTCATGAACTTCGCATTCGAGATGAAAATAAAATATGGAGATTGTTTTATCGGATTGATACGGATGCAATAGTTGTGATTTTATGGACGGAAAAGAAAACGAGCAAAACGCCTGATGAAATTCTTGAGTTGTGTCGTCAACGATTGAAAACTTATGATGCGGAGGATTAGTTTATGGATAAGTTGAAAAAAGAAAAATTGCAGAAGAAAGGATGGAAAGTCGGGGATGTGGATGAATTTTTGGGGTTGAGTCCTGCTGAAATGGCAATTGTCGAAATGAAAGTTGCCTTGGCTAAGGCATTAGTTGCCAAGCGAAAGGCTCTCGGTGAAACTCAAGTCTCCGCAGCAATTATCGCGAAAACGAGCCAGTCTCGTTACGCCAAAGTGGAGCATGCCGATTCAAGCGTTTCTTTGGAACTGATGATCAAGATGTTCTTTGCGTTAGGTGCAACCAAAAAGGAATTGTTGAAGACGCTGTCGGCGTAGTCGGAAGCGGAATAGCGAGATTGACGAAACGGAATAGCGAGATTAGACAAAGCCTTCACTTCGTTTCAGGCTTTGCCCTCCGGGTTTTGGCTTCGCCAAAATCTCTAACTTGCCCGGTATTCGCTTTGCTCATGGCGTGATTTGGTGACGCCTTCGGCGTCCGCGGCATCGGCTCGGTCATGACAGCCCGCGAGCGGTCTGTCGCGACGCTCACCTCGCACGCTTTTCGAACTCACGACTTCGTCGCTCGTTCTCAATCCCGCCAAATCCATATAAGACAAAAAAGACACCCTAGAAGGTGTCTTTTTGTCTTATCGGAATAGCGAGATTCGAACTCACGACCTCTTGCTCCCGAAGCAAGCGCTCTACCAGGCTGAGCTATATTCCGGTTCGGTGGTCCAATAATAGAAAAAAACTTGAAGAATTTAAAGGGGAAAGGCGCAAAAAAATGAAAAAAGTCGAATTTTTATTTCTTGGCGGGCTTTCTGGTGGTTTTTGTCGGAGCGGGGCGCGGTTTTCCGAGGATCATGATGCTTGAACCGGCGTTGTCGGGCTCGACTTTGTACAGCTGGATGCGGTTGCTCCATTCGGAACGCACCTTGCGGTCGATGATGCGTTTGACGTTGCCGTAGCTGGGGTTTCCGCCGCCGTGGATGACCCTGAGAATCTTGAGGCCTGCTATCATCAGGTCATCGATGCGCCGTTCGACGGCTTCGGCCGCTTCATCCGAGGTCATGCCGTGCAGGTCAATTTCGTCTTCGGGTACGGGGAGTTCCCAGGCGCTGGGGCTACGGCGCATCTTACGCCCGCGCGGGGAGCGCGCGGGGCGTGCGGCGGCTTCCGCTTCTGCGGCCTTCTGCATTTCCTTGTCCTTGTCTTCCATGTGGTGGTTCTTGATCCACTGCAGCTGGAATTCTTCTTCTTCGTTTAGCGCCATGGTTCTCTCTTTTTGCGGTAAAAATAGATTTTTTTGTCGAAAATGCTGTTTTTGAATCCGTTTTTGCCTTCTAATCGTCAATTATTACAATTTTTTGCATTGAATTTGGACTCTTTTTTCTTATATTGTAATAAAAAGTTGAGATTTTTGTAAAAAATGAGCCGTTTCTGGAAAATAGCTACTCTTCTCCTGTTTTTGTTGCTTGTGGGTTGCAGTAAAACTGAAATTCCCGAAAACAGGGTGTTTTCTATTGACGACTTGGCGAACAAAAAAGTAGGAGTTCTTGTCGGTACGACGGGCGAAATATACGCTGCCGATTATGGTACAGATTCTACTCGACTCCATGCGGAAAAGTTTGAAACGCTCGCTCAGGCGGTAGATGCCCTGCTCGAAGGAAAAATCGATGCTGTGCTTACGGACGATGCTCCCGCCAAGGTGTTTGTACGCAAAAATCCCTCGCTGCGAATCTTGAATGAAGTCTTCAAGGAAGAATCGTATGCAGGTATTGTTGCCAAAGAAAACATGGGCTTGCTCGATTCTATCAATATCGCTCTAATCCAGATGCGCGCCATGGGCGTTTACGATTCTATCTTTGACAGTTATATCAGCGGTCAAACCAAGTATCAAGTTCACCAGGATTCTGTTTCTGGTCCGGTTCTCAGGGTGGCGACTAATGCCGAATTCCCGCCGTTTGAATTCCGTTGCAAGAATCGCGGAATCGTGGGAATCGATATCGAAATTGCTCGCTATGTGGCTAACTACTTAGAACGCCCTGTCGAAATTATTGATATGGATTTTGACGATATTATCGATTCTGTCCGAGCGGGAAAAGCGGACCTCGGTCTAGCGGCTTTCTCGGTGACCGAAGAACGCGGTCAGGTCATCAATTTTACGGATCACTATGCCACGTCTAAAATTGTGGTTATGGTGCGTAGTGGCGCAGAGGAATCGACTTTCCAGCGCATTAAGGATACGCTGTTGGGTGGCTAAAACCTAAAGTTTCCGTGGTAATTCCAGCTCCATTGTTCTGGGTGCTCGGAAATCCAGATTTCAGTTTCTTTTGCGATATCATCTACCAGGGATTCTGTGCTTGGGGGGTAGACCTTTTCGAATCGGATGACAATCCGGTGCTCGGGAGTCTTTTCAGTCCACGTGCGGAACGTGACGATGGAGGCTCCCATCTGATTCACTTTCTGCGGGAGGCGCAAGTAGAGCGTGTTCGCTTGTCCGAATAGTTTGACTTCGTTACCTTTGGTGTTCTTGCCTTGGTCAAAAACCATTGCAAGGATTCCCTTGGTTTTGAAGAAGTCGCGGATCAGTTTGCCGGTTTCTTCGGGGTGATATTCGGTCAAGTGCGGGTCGCTGCGGAGTTCCCGGAGTACTTCGCGGAAGGCTTCGTTGCCGACAGAATCAGTAATCAGGTGCACGTGCTCGCTGTAGCGGCAAAGGGCGCGGTGCAAAAGCTCGAATGCGCCTTGGTGAATGCTGATGGCAGCAACCGGGCCAAGCTTTACTGCCTCGCGGATGATTTCTTCGTTTTCGTAGACGATTCGATTCTCGACACTTTTAAAGCGGGCGAGTCCGCGGTAGGAATCGAGCGCATTCCAGAAGATACCCTTGAACATGTCACGAGCGCTTATGCTTGTCTTTAAATAAGCCTTCGCGTTTGCAAGGTGTCTTTCCGTGCGTCCGTATGCTCGCTTGGTATGGAGCGCCTTGTAGATTGGGAATGCTACCGCAAAAAGTGCCGAATAGAAAACATCCGGCACTCGAAGTAAACTATGAACAAGAATCTTATAGATTTTGTATTTGTAATTGTTCATAGCTTTTTTTGTTTGAACTTTTTATAATCAAGATGATTTTGCGTTAGCAAAATCGAATTCGTGTGACTCTATTACTCTTCGTCAAATTCTAGAATATTTCTTCCGAGTTCACGTTCGAACAAGCGGCGGCTAAGCCCTTCGCCGGAGTAGCTCAAAGTAGGCGAGACTTCGTAGAGCTTGCCCGGCTTCACTTCGACATGCGCCTTACGGAGCCATTCGCGGTGAAGGCGACCGATCATGGTACGTGCAGTCTTTGGCGAATCGTTTCCTTCGGCGTTTTTCACCGGAGAGAATTCTTCTTCGCGGACCACGCCAAACGGCATCATCGTGCCTAGCTGCGGGAATGCATCGAACAGGAACTGTTCGAACTTCCAGCACTTTTCGATGCCGCAGACCGTCTTGCGGGCGGTGTGCCACGGGAGCTTGCTTGTCTGTAACTTACGCAAGCCTTCGGTTTTGAACAAGTGAATGGCGATGTTTCCGCCATCGAAGGTCAGGCTTCCGTCGGCGTTAGTCATGTCGCGGTAGTTCTCGGGCAGGTCGCTGTATTCGACCACACCAGGTTTGTTGTTTTGCAAGGCGAAAATGCCCACCTTTTCGTTGGGCCCTGCCTTGTGCACCACCTTGGATGCCGACATGCTGTGGCCTTCGCTGGCGAGAGCCCCGATAAAAGCCGGGTCGCAAATGCGGCAAAGCGCGTTGTCGACACTGTAAAGGAATACGTAGCGAACGCCTTTTTCAATCAACCAGGCGAGAGTGCCGCTCTGGGCGAGTGCCCTAAAGCACCCGCCATTGCCATCGGGCACCAGGGCCAAACGGTTGTTCTCGTCGACGACGGCTTTTCCGTTCGGGTCGAGCGCGCAAATCGTACCTTGTTCAAAGAAACGGATGTTTTCGCGGGCGTAACCGAAAAAATTGTGCTCGGTAAAGAAATTGACCGTTGCTTCGTGATTCAGCGGGCTTGTCATAATGCACCAGGGAATCGGATGACCGACCTGTGCGGCCAGGTTCTGCAAGCGTTCAGCCTGCAACTGGAACAAACTCTTGTGGCTCGGGAGGCCGATATCGAACATGCCCTTCGGGCCATCGAAACCGAGGCGCGAACCTTGACCGCCTGCAACCAAGAATGCGGCTACCTGGCCCTTTCCCAACAAGATTTCGCCGGTTTCTTTCCAGAAGTCGTAACGCAAGTCGTCCGTTGCAATCTTGAACGGCATGGGCTTCAAGTCGCCGGTCACGTTGTCGTCCAGCGAGGCGTTGGACTTTTCGGTGTAAAGCGCCTTGAGTTCTTCCCAGTTCTGGCTTTCGATGTCGCGTTCCAAATTCTTGCGGGCGTCGCCGCTCAAAGATTCAAGCTTGGCTACCAGTTCCTGCTGGCCAGCCGCATTCAAAGTTTCGATAATGTTGCTCATACGCTACAATATAGCAATGTGCAGAATTATCTAAGCTGAATATTAAAGATTTTCTATATTCCGTTTGATTTATTGCGGAGCTAGGAATGAAAAAAAATATTGCAATGGCTACGGCCGTGATCGCGGCTATGATTTTTTCTGCATGCGGAGACGACTCGAATTCAGCTTCTTCGGAACAGGAAAATACGGATTATTCTTCCGGTGCCATCATTGATGACGGACGCGACGATAACGGGGAGCGTGACTCCCATCGCAGCCATGGTGTTGAAGGTGACCGTTCTCCCGCAGAGCAGTCTTCCAGTAGCGCCTTGACAGATAAAGGAGTTTCTTCGTCGGAAGATTATTCGTGGGCGCTTCATTCTGATTTTGATTGGACCATCACTAAAGAATCCATCTGGAATCCTGATGCTCAGTATGATTCCTTCGTTGATAAACGCGACGGCAAGGTTTACAGATCGGTGAAAATCGGTGGCCAGATTTGGATGGCGGAAAACTTGAATTATTCCGATAGTGTAAAGACTCCGCTTCTTAACGGCAAAATGTGGTGCTTTAAAAACGACGCGAAAAATTGTGAATTGGCCGGTCGCATGTACTCCTGGGATGTCGCTACTGAAATTTGTCCCGAAGGCTGGCATTTGCCGAGTATCTTTGAGTGGAAAGTCTTGGCCGTAGAGGCTGGAGGGTTGAAGACTGGGGCTAAGGCACTCAAGTCTCGTACAGGCTGGGCCAGTGTTTATGGGGTGCTTCGTCCAGGACAGACTCATTTCGATGATTCCAATGGTTCTGACGTCTATGGCTTTTCCGCAATGCCTTTTGGTCTTAGGGGTTATAATGGCGTTTATGATTTCGATGGCTACACGGCGCATTTCTGGACATCTGCCCAGCGTGAAGATTATCCTGAATATGCTTTCCGCGCGGACATGAAACATGAGGATTCAAGTGTTTTCATCGCTGAATTTTCCACGGATATCAGAATGGGACTTAGTGTCCGTTGTATCAATGATTTGTCTGTTAACCCAGATACTTCCCGTAACTGGAGATGGGATGTTTCAAAAGAAGATCTTCTGAATCCTGAAATTAAATATGACAGTTTTACGGACCCGCGCGATGGACAAGTTTACAAGACGGTGAAAATTGGCGACCAGATTTGGATGGCTCAAAATCTAAACTACTGGGACACTCTTGCGATGCCATTGTTGAAACAAGGAAGTTTGTGTTATGATGGTGATTCGCTCAAGTGTCAACTGATGGGGCGTTATTACGAATGGAGCGCGGTTATTGATTCGGTGGGTCTTGCTACGGACGAAGAAGAGCCTATAAATTGTGGCTCAGAGGCAAGTTGTAATTTTGCACGAAATGTTCAGGGTGTTTGCCCACCGGAATGGCATTTGCCCTCGTTGAGGGAATGGAAAACCTTGATTGATTTTGCCGGTGGAGAATTTTATGCGGGTATAAAGCTAAAATCTAAACGTGGCTGGAACTACGTTGTGGATGAAGGTGTAGATGGAAATGGCTTGGATACTTACGGCTTTTCCGCGTTTCCGTCTGGTGTAGCGTACCACTCTGATGGGAAAAAGGTTTATAGGTTCCTTGGGGAAACTACCGGCTTTTGGAGCATTACTCCGTTAAGTGTCTATGAGATTATGCTTTTGACGCTGCATGGGGATTATGAAGGGCTTTTTACAGAGCATTCTGCAACCACCTATAAATCCTACCACCCCGTTCGCTGTCTTAAGGACTAGAAGTCCCTAAGACTGCCCGGCTCTATTTCAATAAGAACCTGGCTTACCTAATGCCGAAGAAAATCACCATGCTCACGATGAGCGCGAAGATGCTGATGAGGTGCATGCGCCACACAATCTTCGAATTCATCAGGGGCTTGCTCGGGAAACGGCCTTCCCACTTCTTTTGGTAGTGGTGGTGGAGAGGCGCGCAAAGGAAGATGCGCTTGCCTTCACCGGTGGTTTTCTTGGTGAACTTGAACCAGCTAATCTGGAGCAATACGGAGCAAGCTTCGGCGATGATGATGATGCAAACGATGGGGAGGAAGAGTCCTGCCTGCACCAGAATGAACATGATGCCGATGGCTGCACCAAAGCCCACGGAGCCAGCATCGCCCATGTAGATTTCGGCCGGAGGGCTGTTGAACCACAAGTAGGCGAGCAGTGCACCTGCAATCGACATGGCGAGCGGGAACAGTTCGTCGCAGCCCGGCAGGTACGGTACGCTCAGGTACTGGCTAAAGATAAAGTTGCCGCTCACGTAAGCCACGCGGCCCACGAAAATCATACTCGAAAGACTCGGTACAG
>JAEEGK010026280.1_pt1 | contig 11866 bp, 10 predicted proteins | sample 8958771 | NCBI WGS metagenome assembly JAEEGK01 (sample SAMN16246547, study PRJNA631951) | gut metagenome | biome: gut microbiome; feature: rumen; material: SC-attached | host: Bos | place: Iran: Karaj | collected 2018-10 | reverse complement strand
ATACTTTAGATTTGTTCAGGTTGATAAAATGACATCTACATTTGGAGGCGGAGAGGCTAACGTTGCTGTTTCTCTTGCAAACTACGGCTTAGACGCCTATTACGTTACAAAGCTCCCTAAGCACGAAATTGGTCAGGCCGCAATTAATTCGCTTCGCCGTTTTGGTGTAAATACTAATTACATTGTTCGCGGCGGAGACCGTGTTGGTATTTACTACAACGAACGCGGTGCAAGTCAGCGCGGATCAAAATGTATTTACGACCGTGCACATTCTTCTATTGCAGAAGCAAAGCCGGAAGACTTCAACTGGCCGGAAATTTTTAAAGACTGTAAATGGTTCCATCTTACAGGTATTACTCCGGCGCTCGGCGGAAACATGGTTCAGATTTGTATCGAAGCATGCAAGGCTGCAAAGGCTGCCGGCGCTACAGTAAGCTGCGACCTTAACTACCGCGGAAAGCTCTGGACTCGTGAGCAGGCACGCGAAGCAATGACAGAAATCTGCAAGTACGTAGACGTTTGTATTTCCAACGAAGAAGATGCAAAAGACGTATTCGGAATCGAAGCAGAAAACACAGATATTACCGGCGGAAAACTCAACAAGGAAGGCTACAAATCAGTTGCAAAACAGCTCGCAGATAAATTCGGCTTTAAGAAAGTTGCAATTACCTTGCGTACTTCTATCAATGCAAACCGCAACAACTGGGCTGCACTTCTTTACGATGGAAAAGATTACTGCTTCAGTAAGGAATACGAAATGTACATCGTAGACCGCGTAGGCGGCGGCGACAGCTTTGGTGGCGGACTTATTTACGCATTGCTCAATGGCAAATCAACACAGGATGCCGTAGAGTTTGCAGTTGCTGCAAGCTGTCTTAAACATACTATCGAAGGCGATTACAACATGGTAAGCGTAGACGAAGTAGAAAAATTAGCAGCAGGAAACGGCTCCGGCCGCATTCAGCGATAAATTTTTAGTCATTTTTTGCGAAGCAAAAATGGCGGGCAAGACCTGTAAACATTCTCCTGATAAATAAATGTTCAGGGCTTGCCAATCACTCCTCAAAATTTTTTTTTCACCTTGCTCTGGCACTTCGGTTACTTTCGGGGTGCCAGACTTTTTAAATTGTACCAGTTAACTTTTCTTGTAAAGAACATCAGCGATGCAAGAATTGCAAATGCAAAGAATGAACCGATCAGCAATGCATAATCTTCAGATTTGAGCGAGAAGAACAGATAACTGTAAAGCATTACAAACATAATCATCATTACAAGTCCAAGCTTGAATTTCTTTGTAATTGAAGCAACGTAAAGCGAAACTGTAATTCCTGCGAGCAGAGCTGCAAAAATATAACTTGCATCAAAAGGAATGTGTTCAGAAAGAGAAAGCAGCATAAGGAAGAAAAGAACGCAGGCTGCACCGCAAAGAAGATAGTTTACAGGATGCAGTGTAATTTTTGCAAAGACTTCAATCAAAAACAGAATTATGAACGGAACTATGATAAACAAAAATCCGTATTTAATTGCGCGGTAAAGCTTCTGGTAAAGATTCACAGGTTCAATAAAAGATGTTCCGATGTACTGAGTAATTTCGTTCGAACCAAAATTTACATTCCATTCTGCAGAAAATCCTTCGTCAGTAATTTTCCGTTTATCAGGAAGATATGAGAAGCCTGTAAAGCCTGGCGCAGTCCAGTCAGACGCAAGAGTAAGTTTTGTTTCTTTTGCAGAAATTCTGTAATTAAAACTTTCTGCACCTCTTAAACCGATATTTGCAGAAAACTGAATTTTCCCGTTTGTTAGTTCAAACTCACTTCCAATTCCTTGTAATTCATCAATCACAATAAAATCTGTGGAGTAGCCTTTTTCGTTGATATTAAATAAAGGTGCATTCCTTAAAGATGAATTTTTTATACTGACAAAAATCATTGCCTTGTCAAAAAAATATTCAGTTGTAACATTGTTTTCTTGTTTTACTTTTTCCATATTTACATTGAATGTTGCAAGAATAGAAGCATTTCCCGTAAAAATCGGACTTGAATAAATACCTATAGGCCTTATTTCCGAATCAAGAGAAGAATCAATATTTACATAATCTGCAGGAAGCTGCACCCAGCCTTCCTCTGTTTTAAGCTCTTTATACTGTTCATTGTATTTATATACAATTTCATTCCAGCTTTTTTTATAAGGCACTAAAATATAAGGGCCTTCAAAATACATGCTTCCTCCGGCAGAACTGCTGATTTCCCATTTAGCATGGGTGTATGCACTTTCTCTGTCATCCAACTGGCCTTTTACAAATCCAAGTCCAATCAAAAGTCCGATAATTACAATCGCAATAAAAATTAACTTTACCCCGATTCCACCGAATCTTTTTGTTTTGACCGGTTCTTTAATTAATTTAGTTTCTACAGCTGCTGCTGTTTCTTTAGTTTCCATAAGGATCTCCTTTAAAATTTTTCGCGGCAGCGGTCGCGCAAGAATTTGTTTCCTGCGCAGGCGCGCGGATTTAATTTTGATAATTAAATCTTAAAAGAGAATTGTGGCAGAATTATGACCAAAATGTGTTATTTTATTTCGGAATAAAATTTTACAGCGGAATATGAACTGTGAATTCTGCTCCGCCAAGCGTGCTGCTTTTCTGAACTTTTATTTCACCTTCGGTTGCATCAACAATTGCTTTTACAATTGAAAGACCAAGGCCGGTATGTCCCGAACTTGAATTCGGTCGGTTTGAATAAAAGCGGTCAAATATTTTTTCATATTCGCTTTCTTCAATTCCTTTTCCGTTATCGGCAACATTTAATAAAAGCTCCTGTTTATTATCATTATGCTTTTGTTTTTTTATTAATACCTGAATGTGATTTGCAAAGCCCGCAGCATTATCTATAAGATTCGTAAGAATCCTTTCCAGATAATCAGGATTAATTTTTGCCGTCATACAATCCTGAGAATTATTTTCCTGAGTTAGTAATTCAATTTGAACGTTCTGATAATTCTTTTTAATTCTGGAAACTATGTTGGACGCAAAATCATATAAAGAAATTTCTTCGGTCTGTTCTTCTGTATTTGTTCCGTCAATTTTAGAAATATTTCTTACTTCAGTTAAAAGCTGTTCAAGATGAGTAATTTCATCTGTAATTGCCGTAGAAAAATTATTTCGTTCTTCTTCAGAAAGTTCATCTTTTAAAAGCTCCGCAGACGAACGGATTGCAGCAAGCGGATTTTTAAACTCGTGATTTACGTCCGAAGAAAACGCCTGAGTATAGCGTATCTTTGAATCAAGCTTATTGATGAGAGTTTTAAATGAACGGCTTAAATCTCCAATTTCATCATTTCGTTTTACTCCGGTGAACTGCTTTATTTTTTCACTGTCTATGCGTCCTTTTTTATCTGCACATTCACCGGTTTCTTTTGCAAGCTTCTTTAATGGAAGGCTTATTCTAAAGCCAAGAAAAACTGCGGTTAAAATAACTACAAGTAAAGACCACAAAAATATTCTTGCAAGATCTGTTCTCAGTTCATAAATATTCTGAAGAATTCTCCAGGTAGAACGCGAAACAAGAACTATACCTATAACCTTTTCATTTTTTAAAACCGGGACTGCCGAATACAAAGTTACGGATATCTGACCGCCCGAAGAAATTCTTGTTTTTGCGCCATAGCGGCCTTCCTTTGCGGCTTGTATTTCTTCTCCGTCATAAACGGTTTTTTTAGAATAAAAATCTGCATTTGAATAAACTGCAGATGGCGGTTTTAATTTTCTGTAGACTCGCACAGGAATTGAAAATACTTTATAAATAAAAGATTCTTTCTTTTCTTTAGCCGACGAAGAATCAGATTCTGAATTACGGCTTGCTGCTTCTGCAGAAAAATCTTCCTGAGTTTTTTCGAGTCTGCTTGAATCTGCAAGTAAACTTCCCTGCGGATCCAGAATTCTTATACGGCAGTCAAAATTGCCTTCCATATTTTTTAATATTTCCGAAGCAAGCTGCGCATCTATAGAATCTTTATTAATGTAATCATCTGCAGCTGCGAGACTTGCAGAAAGAATTCTTGCCTGCTGAACATTTGAATTTTCCGTCATTTTAAGCAGCTGAGTTTCGTAGGTTTTTAACATCATCATTGCTGCAACCGGAACAAAGACCGCAATTATAAGAAAAATAGAAATTTGAATGCTTATAGGTAAGCGCAGTTTTTTCATTTTTATTAATCTTCCTTTTTTAAATTCGAAAGAGAAAATTTATAGCCCAAACCGTAAATTGTTTCTATATAATTTCCTCCGATTTTTTTTCTTAATCTTTTTATGTGACAGTCAATTGCGCGGTCATTCAGATAAGTTTCTTCGGGATAAGAAGCGCTGATTAATTGTTCACGCGAAAGTGCAGCATCAGGATTTTCTGCAAAAGTTTTTAATAACCTGAATTCCGTTACAGTAAGCGGAATAGACTTTCCGTTTTTTTCTGCTGAATAGGAAGAAAGGAAAATTGTGATGTCACCGGCTTTTAAAATTTCTTCATTTTTTGACTGTGAGCCGGAAGCTTCATTTCTTCCTGAACGGCGTAAAATAACTTTTATTCTTGTAATAAGTTCACGCATGGAAAATGGCTTGCAAAGATAGTCATCGGCACCAAGTTCAAGTCCAAGAATCTTATCAAATTCATCATCTTTAGAAGTTAAGAACATAACAGGAGTTTTATCGCCATTTTCCCTTAATGCCCTTAATAGAGAAATGCCGTCCATAACAGGCATCATTATATCAAGTATGTAAAGATCGGTTTTATTAGAGCGTGCTTCAAAAGCAAGCTTTCCGTTTTCATATTCAGAAACAGAAAATCCTTCTTTTTTTAAGGCAGTAGAGACCGCCATCCGCAGATTTTTTTCATCATCAACAAGCGCAATGTTCATAAAAAAAGTATACAAAACATGTGAAAATTTTTCTATTAGTGTGTGCCACAACGCCATGGCGTGTCTAGCGGATATATGGAGAAATATATCCGTAGCCACGTCATGGCGTTGTGACACAAAATTAATCTTACAATTCCATGTTTTTTACTATTTTATTCACCGGGCTAGGAAGGGGCGCGTCTAGCGGATATATATAGAAATATATCTGTAGCCACGACCTGGTGATTTGTCACAAATTATAGCAACAATTTCATGTTTGTAACTATTTTTATTCTTCTTAAAATTATGTTATAATTATTTTAAACTACTATTTTGCGTGCTGCTGTGGAGGTTATGTATGAAAGTTTATAAAATAAGTTTTCTTTTTTCTGTTGGATTAATAATTTTTTTCTTCTCGGCTTGTTCCAGTACAAATTATATTGAAAGAAATCATATGAATAATATTGAAAAAATACAGAATTGTGCTCCATATAATCAGGAGAGCGCTTCTTCGGAATTTGAAATCAAATATCTTATCGATGAAAAACGTGCTGCAGAAATTCGTGCTTACTTTAAGGAAAATGCGGGCCTAGATCTTGATGCGCTTGCCGCTTCAGACAAATCAACCTGGGAAAAATCTGTAGAGCTTGCTGTTTTTGTTGCAAAAAATATTCCTCATGATAATCAGAAGGAATGGCTGAAGGAAAGAAATGCAATAAGTCTTTGGGAATATTCAAGAAGAATTCCTACCGGCTTTAATTGCCGCTGGCATAGTACAATTTTGAGTGAGCTGCTTTTGTCTATTGGAATTAAAAATCGCTTTATTACCTGTCTTCCCGAAGACAAAAATGACGGCGATTGCCATGTTGTAAATGTTGTGTGGCTTCCTGAATTAAATAAATATGCAATGATAGATTCAGACATGGTCGAATATGTAACCGATGAAAATGGAATTCCGCTTTCGCTTAGAGAAATGCGTGAACGTGTAGAAAATAATCAGCCATTGAATATAAATGTTCTTCCAGGCTTTGAAAATTACTGGGTTGCAAAACCAAGCGGAATAAATTACATGCATGCTTATTGGGCAAAAAATCTATACTGGTTTTCTGCTCATACTGTTTACGGCTTTGAGCTTGAAGGAAAAACTATTCCTGAAGATTTTTATGTTTGTTTAGTACCTCCGGGATATGAATGTAATAGTGAATTAGTAACTTCAAATGAAAAGGTGTTCTGGGGCGAATAAAACTGATGTATAAAATCCCGGAAACTTTTATAGATTTTATTTCTCCTGATTGTAAGCGAAAGGAATTTATTCAAAAATATCTGGAAGAAAACGGAGTAGAATCTGCAGTAATTTCGCTTGAAGGGAAAAATCATATATATGTAAAATTTGCTCAGGATCAATATAATTCAATGTTCCGCATAAAAACTGTAATTGCGCATTATGACAGAATTGGAATCGGCGCAAATGATAATTCTGCTGCAGTTTTTTGTCTTATGGAATGGGCTGTAAAACTTTCTAAGGAAAAACGTTTTCATAATATAAGGCTTATTTTTACCGATGGCGAAGAACTTGGCGAAAATGGAATAGAAGAGCAGGGGGCTTTTCCGCTTGCTCAGGTTTTTAAACGGCTTGGAATTTTGAATGACGATATTTTTGTTTTTGATTGCATGGGCCGCGGAGATGTTCCGGTTTTAACCCAAACAATTCTTCCACCAAAAGCGCCAAAAAAATTCATTAATTCGTTCAATTCTCTTGAGCAGCGTGCTCAAAATTTGCTGTATAGTTCTTCCGGCGGAAAATGGTTTTGTCTGCCTTGCAATTATTCAGATAATGCAAGCTTTATAGCAAACGCAATTCCTGCAGTTGCAATTACTCTCCTGCCTTCTTTAGAAATAAATGAAGTTCTTCAGGGAAATCAGCCGGAAACCTGGCGGCTGCTTCATACAGAAAAAGATGATATTTTTTCGCTTACGCCTTCTTCATTTGAGCTTTTTCATAAAATTTTATTAAAACTTGCTGAAATGAATACTATGATATAAAATTATTCATATATATGGAAAGCAGAAAAAAGCGTGTTGAAGGAATTCGTATTCAGCATTTTTATGCCTCTTTAATGATTCTTGGCTGTCTTTTGACGGTTTTGATTTTTGAATCAACATTTAAAATTAAAAAAAATTATGAAAAGCTTTTGTTTGAAGTAAATGATTTTTCTGACTGTACAAGAGCAGTATCTGATTTTCAAACTGCATGTAATTATCTAACACAGCAGGCTCAGTTTTTTTCTTTGAGCTGTAATCCGGTATATATTGGAAATTATTTTTATGAATATAAGGACCTTTCTAAAAGGGAAGTTGCCCTTCAGATTATAGAAATGTCGCATGTAAAGGATGTACCATATAACAGCATTCATATGGCGTATAAAGAATCCTGTAAGCTTGTAGAAAAAGATATTTATGCAATGCGGCTTGTATCTGATGCAATTAATCTGCCGGCATCGGAAGTTCCCGAAGAAATAAGCAGCATAGTTTTAAAAGATGAACATAGAAAATTATCAAATGAAGAAAAAATAAAGACTGCGCAGAATATGCTTTTTAGTCAGGAATACAATGATATTACGCGCCGTATAGCTGAGCACATAGTTGTCATTTTTTCTTCTTTAACAGGTTCTCATGTTCAAAAAAATACAAGTGCAAACCGCATAATAACCAGACATTTTGTAATCCAGATTTTTATGGAAATAATAATGTTTGTAGTATGTATTTTGCTTTATTCCCTGCTGGTCTGGTTTGTTTTAATTCCTTTGCAGAAGAATTATTCTTCAATTACCAAAAATCAGAAAATGGAATTAATAGGTGCAAGAGAAGTTCTTCATATTGCAAAAGCGTATAACGGGCTATATGAAAAAAATCAGATAACGACACAGGTTTTAAAACACAAGGCTGAACACGATAATCTTACAGGCCTTATAAACCGTAATGCCTTTGATAAAATAAAGGATTTATTAAGTTCTGTAGAAGAACCGATTGCATATGTAATTCTTGATATAGATTTCTTTAAGAATGTAAATGATGAATACGGACATCCTACAGGCGACTTGGTTTTAAAAAAAGTTGCAGAAATTCTTAAGGAACAGTTCCGCTCAAATGATTATATAATAAGAACCGGCGGTGATGAATTTGTTGTTATTATGACAAAATTCAGTTCAATAGAAATATTAACAAAACGAATAAAAGAAAAGATTGAAAATATAAATGGACTTTTAAGAACGGCACCAGGCGGAATTCCTGTTGTTTCGGTAAGTGCCGGTGTTGCCTTTTCTCAAAAAGGTTATAGTACTTCTCTTGAAAATGAGGCTGATGTTGCTTTATATAATGTAAAAGGTAATAACCGTTGCGGCGTTGCTTTTTACAATGAAATAAAAGAATAATATTTCTGAATTATTATAATTATTCTTCTATCCGGTTTTTCATTTCTGTTAATGCATTATTCAATTTTTCATCTTCTTTTTTTGTAAAGAAAATTGTAAGAAGAATACTTATTACAGTGCTTACCGAGTAAGAAATCAGAACAAGAAGCCAGATAAATGGTTTGTTTGGAATCCAGCAGAAGATGAGCGAAATAATAACAAAAACAGCTATAGTCAATACAAAGAATAATACATATCTTAGCACAAGCCCTGTTTTTTTAAGAAATACATCTGTAAAGAAAACAAATCTCAACAGGCTGATTAAGAAAGAAAATGCAAAAAGCTGAAAGAAAGTTTGTACAGAAATTCCTTTGTTTCCAAGTATAAAAAGATTCGGAAATTTTTCGGCCTCTTTGCCAATGAGCACTGTTGTAATTGCAAAAATTAAAATAATTACGGCAAAGATTAGTAATAAACTTTCTATAAATAATACTACTCGATTTTTCATATTAACGAACTCCTATCTTTGTTTTGAATTCTTCTGCATAAGCACGGGAGATTATCAGCTGATATCCGTTTTTAAGTGTTACGCGGATCCTGCGATCAATATCAGATTTAAGACTTTCTATCTTATTCAGATTTAAAAGAGTTGATTTATTTACACGGAAAAAATTATGCTCTGCAAGCATAGCTTCAAGTTCATACAGTCTAAGAGAAGTTTCAAAAACACCATCTTCTGTATAAATAAATGTGCAGCGCTCTACAGTTTCTACGTATAAAATAGCTTTTAAATCAATGAGATGAATTTCGCCGTTTACCTTTACAGAAAGCTTTTTATCTGTAATCCGTAAAGCTTCAATAAGACGCTCCAGTTCAGGAGTTATTTCCCGACAGGTAATGCTCAGCGTTGTCTCCTGAACAGAAGCATCTGTCTGAATTGTTATTTTCATTCTTCTATTGTATCAGACTTTTCAGATTTCTGGTAAGATTTTTCCCGCATCAAACCAACCCAATAAAAGAGCATTGTCGGCAGTATCGGCGCTGCAAAATCATAAATCAGATTCATGTCTTTCAGCACAAGCCCCTGATAAAGAGTAAAAATAAGTACAGAGCCGGCATAAAGAATAAGGGTTCTGAAAATCAGCTTTGGCTTTGAAATCAAAGCCAGCACAAAAGTTAGAATCATCGGCAGATAAAATTGCAGCATATTTTTTATGTCTGTGTGCTCTGTGTTTATTTCAACCTTTTGAATTAATGCAAAAATGATTGAAACAATTGTATAGACAAAAAACAATCCGACAGCAAGAATTATTGCCATTAGAACTGTGTTTTGCAAAATCGATTTCTTGTCTTCAGGCTGATTGATGTATTTGCAAACCAAAATGCTGAAAAGCAAAGTCTGAGTCATTACTTCCGGCAGACCGATAAAATGAAAGGCAAGCGGCAGCTTAGAATAGATTACGCCTTCGATTGAAGAAGGTGATGAAGACATAGGGCCGATAATCCCAATTCCTACAAACAAAAGCCAGAGAAAAAGCCAGCCGTTTTTCTTTGCTTTGAAAAATTCCCTGAATGGAAGAAGAATAAAGGCAAATAAAAGCCCTCTTATAATCTGCGCAAAAGGGCCAATCGCATTTGCTGTTCCGCCATATTCTCTGAAGTAATCGCAAACTCCGGGCTGCTGCCACCAATAGTCGTAGCGCAGAAGATTTGAGAAAATTACACCGCAGAGAAAATAAGTCAGGCAGTGAACCAATGTGACATACATTACATACTTAAAAGTTTTGTTGCTTTTCATGACAACCTCCGAGGCAGAATATATAATAGAAAAATACAGAAAAGAAGGGCCTTTTTCGCAACTTGCCGGAATAAAAGGCCGAGTTGCCGGATTTCCGTCATAAACTAGGGCCATATGGAACAGGGGCCAGCATCTATTTATTATATAAATCTTTCAATATAATTAGATTTATGCAGACTCTTTCTAGCTTTTACGAATCCATTTTTGGCTGCAAGACTTATAAGATTTCTCTGGATGCCGGCTGCTCCTGCCCAAACCGCGACGGAACAAAAGGAAGTGGCGGCTGCATTTTCTGCTCGCAGGCGGGCAGTGGTGATTTTGTAGCCAACCGAAAGCTGTCAATTCCAGACCAGATAGAGCAGGGGAAAAAGCTTGTTGAGTCAAAACTGCGGGGCAGGAGTGGGGAGCGACAGGGAAAGTTCATAGTTTATTTTCAGAGTTTTACTTCTACTTACGGCGACCCCGTGGAATTGCTTGCAAAATACCGTGAGGCCCTGTCCTGCGAGGGAGTAGCAGGACTTGCTGTAGCCACCCGCCCAGACTGTCTGAGTCCAGCAATTTTACAAGGACTGGCTGAAATCTCCCGAACTCATTTTGTCCAGATAGAGTTGGGCCTCCAGACAAGTAACGAAAAGACCGGCCGCCTAATAAATCGCTGCTACACTAACGAAGATTATATTGAAGCTGTGTACCACATCCGCGAAACAGCACCTCAAATTCACATAGTTACTCATCTTATTTTCGGCCTCCCAAGCGAGAGCGAAGAAGATATGCTGAACTCCGTAAGATTTGTAGTTCGTCATGCATCGGAGGTGTTTGAGACAGATGAAAAAAATCGAGTTATTCCCTTCGGTATAAAAATCACCAGCCTCTATATACTAAAAAATACGCATCTTGCTGCAATGTATGAAAGAAACGAATATCAGCCTGTTTCCAAAGAAGTCTATTTCAGTCTTCTAAAAAAAGCCCTTCCGCTGCTTCCGGAAAACTGTATAATTCACCGCCTCACAGGCGATCCCCCGAAATCACTCCTTATAGCTCCCAGCTGGACTACAGACAAAAAACGCATTCTTAATGAACTTCATAAACTTTTAAATGTATAATTACAGATATACAGCCTTTATTATGTAGAAAAAATGAAGACTGTTTACGTATGTTTACTATCAGTATGTTTAATAAGACCTCTTGACTTTACGCAAATCTCATAATAGAATTTATTAATTACATTTTTGGGTGGGATCAAAATGTCAGAAAAAAAGACAGGTTTGTCGGCACGTATTGCCGCTATGCAGGCTGCAGAAGAAGCTGCAGCTAAAAAAACTTCAACTGCAAAAAAATCAACAACAGTTAAAACTACTGCAAAGACTACTTCGAAAACAGTTGCAAAACCAGCAGCAACAAAGACAAACGCAGCTAAAGCTCCGGCTAAGACAAGTGCGTCAAAAACTGCCGCTGCAAAGCCTACGGCTGCAAAAGCAACTGCTGTAAAGTCAACAGTTACAAAAACTGCTGCAAAAACTGCTTCTACTTCAGAAAAAGCTACAGTAAAGAAAACTCCATCCAAAACGACTGCTGCCGTTAAAACTTCAACAGCAGCACAAGCTCCGGCTAAGACAACTGCAGCAAAGCCAAAAGCAGCTTCAACAAAAACTTCTAAGACACCTGCTTCACCAGCAGTTTACGATGAAAATTCTATTCAGCACCTCGAAGGTCTTGAACACATACGTCTGCGCCCTGGTATGTACATCGGTTCTCTTGGCGACGGTTCAAA
>JAEEGK010026278.1_pt1 | contig 11866 bp, 8 predicted proteins | sample 8958771 | NCBI WGS metagenome assembly JAEEGK01 (sample SAMN16246547, study PRJNA631951) | gut metagenome | biome: gut microbiome; feature: rumen; material: SC-attached | host: Bos | place: Iran: Karaj | collected 2018-10 | reverse complement strand
CTTAGTTCTATTCTTTTTTTTTTCTTTTATTTTTTCTTGGTTTGAAACATATTTTTCATATTTTTCCTTTCATTATTTTAAATTTTCATAATGCATATTAGTTTTTCAATTTACATTTATTTAATTATAGGAGATTCGTTTAAACATTCAATTAACCTTTTATTTTCACATTTTTAATTGTTCTACTTTTTTTCAGAATATTGTATAACATCTAATAAATTTTCCTTTTTTTTGACTAAATTTTTTTTTTCATTTTTTGAAAATTATCTTCAATTTGTATTAGTTGTTTAATACCATCTAAATCTTATAATAATGAATTTTATATTTGTATTTTGTTTTTTGATTTCATATTTCTCATTTAATTCTGAATTTATTATTTTTCTATAATATAATCTTTCAAAAAAAATCTTTTTGATTATCATTAATTTTTTTTTAACCATAATTTATATTATTTTTTCTTATTTATTTATTATATCATTTTTATTTCTTTTGTATTTCACTTCTAATTTTAATTTTCCATATCCAATAAATCATCAATATTATCCATATAATTATTAATTTATTTATTATAATCAATAAAAATTTTATTTAACTTTTTTTATTAAATATTACACAATTTTTTTAGAGTAAAAAAATTTAAAACAAAAAAAAGAAAAAATCCTATTTTAAAACAAAATATTATTTATTACTAGCCGAAGTAGCATTATTAGCATTAGAACTTTTAGTATCATCTTTATTATTTTTCTCTTTTCCTTTTTTATTTTTATCTTCACTACTTTTCATTTGAATTAAAATATCATTATGATCTTCTTCAACTTTTATTTCTTCAATATTCTTACTATTAGTAGTACTATAACCTCCAACACCAACAATAGAAACTCTTTTTTTTCCTGGAGAACCAAGCATTGAAGCTCTTCGTTTATTATTTTTAAATGTTGAAACGCTTTTAATCTCATTTTCTGCATTTTGTTTTTCTCTTTCTCTTTCTTTCATTTTTTGCTTTAATCCATTTTCTAAAATAAATATTGACTTTTCAAGATTTGATTTCTTAGTTGTTACAATTTCTAATTCTCCTTTTATTGATTTTAATTGTTCTTCACATTCATCTTTTATTTTATCATTTGATTCTTTTTGAATTTTCACTTCTTCTCTTAATTTTTCTATTGATTCTGTTATATCAGAACTTTTAAATTTTATATCATCTTTTAATTTTTTTATTTCATTTATTATTTGTTTTAATTGTATATCATGTTCTTCAACTTCTTTTTCTAATTCATCACTTTCTTTAATTACCATTTCTAAGTCTTTTTCTTCTTTAATTCTTAATTCTTTAAACATTACTTCATCTTCTACTAATTTTTGAGAAATATAAGTTTGATAAGTTTGACTGTCTTTTATTTTTTTTGCTAAGAATCTAAACATTTCAGGATTTAATTGAATATCTTTTATTTGCTTTTCTAAACCTGGAACGAATTTAGATTTTAATTTCTCATAATTTACTTTTAATTTCTTATTTATTTCATCAATAACTTTAATAGGAACTCTATTAAAACCAACATTAATAGTTAATAAAGTTTTATTACTTGATAAAATTTCAACAAATAAATTTCCCATTTCATTTTTTAATTGATTATCATATAAATTCAAATGTTTTAAAACATGATTAAGTCTCATATTTTCAATAAAGCCTTCTGCTGTTTCATCAGTAATGAAATTTTTACTAGCGTCAAAATTTTGAATTGTATTATTTGTTTTAAATAAAGGAATAAAACTTCTAAAACCTCTATCAGAGATTTTATTTTCACTTAATTTAACTTTTTTAATAGTTTCATTCAAACATAAACATTCACCAAAAACACTTCCGCTTTTATCACCTAAAGAACAATTAGATATATTTAAATTTATTATTCCAAAAGAAACAAAATATTGTTTTAATTGATCAAATCTATTACTTTTTATATCATTTCCACTTATATCTAAAGTTGTTATTCTTTTCATTTCTACTAAATGAGAGCATAAATATAAAAAGCCTTTAAATTCAATTCCACAATTTGCAATTTTTAAAACGTGAATTTGAGGGAAATTTTTTAATGAATCTGTTATTAAATTTAATCCTTCATCTCCTATTTTATTTTCTGATATATTTAATTCTATTAATTTACATATTTTTAGCTTAGGAAAAGAATTTTCAATTCCAATTGAATTAATATCATTATGTGAAATATCTAAAAAATGTAAAGTTTGATTTTTATTTAATCCATCAAATATTTTAGTAATTCCTTCATTTTTAATTCCATTACCTGCCACATAAAATTTTTCTAAAAATAAATTAAAAGATAAAATAGCTTCTATTTGATTTAATCCATTAGGACCAATTCTATTTCTATTAGTTCCTTCAGAAGAACTAATATTAAAGTCAACAATACTTTGTTGAATTTTTAAAGCTTTTAATAAAGCATTTCCCCCTTTATGAGTAATTGAGTTTGATGTTATATTTAAAGCCACTAAACTTGAAGTATCTTTTATTGCATTTGCTAATAATTCTGCTCCTTTATTTCCTATATTATTATTTGATAAATTTAATACTGCAATTCTATCATCTTTTAATATTATTCTTGATAATATTTGACAAGCATAATAACCTAAATTACATTGAGAAAAATCGACTTTTCTATTTTTACATTTTGCTTTGCATAATTCTTTAAATTTATATATCATATTATTTCTAACTTCAATACCAATATCTTTACATTTATTAATTGCTAAATTTTCTATTTCTTTATCTGTAAAAACAGGATAATCAATATCTTCTGTTAAAACCATATTTTTTCTAAAAGATGTTATTGAAGAACTCATTGGTCTCATTTTCGGAGAATAAGTTCTAATTATATTATTAGTTTCTGAACCATATAATATATTATATTTATAATAAGTTTCTTTAGTATTTTTACTAAATTTTGGTCTTTGTAATGAATAAAAAGAACCTTCAGTAAACATAGGATTTATTTCTTTTATTTTTGTTCCTATTTTATCTAAATTATATTTCTTAGGATTTGTTTCTATTATTAAATTTAAAACATCTAATTTTGCATCTTTTGAACTTTTCTTAAATAATGTCATATTATTTATATCTTGCATTGAAGTCTTTGGACGAGAATGAGGTGAAGGAAGGTTTCTATATGTAAAATTACCATAAGGGTTTGTTGCACTATATACTCTATTCTCCTTAGTTGTGTTTTTTTGACTTCTCATTGGATAAGAAGAATAAGGTCTTATTTGTCTAGATTTCATTTTTTATAATTTGTATATAAAAAATATTAAATGTTTAATGTGATATTAATTATTTTTATAAATTATATATATTACTGATGATGATATAAGAAGAAAAATATAAAATAGAAATTTAAATGATATAAAAGATAAAAATATTATTATATAAAAGGAATAAATTTAAAATAGGATAAATTAGAAAATGACGAAAAAAATATGAGAAAGATTTTAGTAACTTTAAATAATATTAGATGGTTAAAATATTATATAAAATTGCATTTAGATGATAATAAAGAAATATATTAATCCCTTAATTCAAAATAAACTATATTTTTGTTAATATGATGGTATAATCAATATATAAATATTTATTAAATATGAAAATATTTCTTATAAAAAGAACTGATATTATGAATTTCTTAACACAAGAAATTAATGTAATGAATTAAATGAATAAAAAAATTTAGAATATTAACTTTTGAAGAATTTGTAATTTATTATTATAAAAAATGTTTAATTAAGTTTAATTTATTTAATTAATTTTGTTGATTTGATTTATGGAAATATTGTGAATCAAACTCTTTAGTATAATCTGTTTGTTGATTCTTTTCTTCTTCTTGATTTAAATTTTGTTTATCTTTATCAACATTATTTTCATTATTATTATTCTCATTTTCATAATTATTATTACTCTTATTATCAGAATAATTATTATTTTCATTATTATTATAATTATTATTTTCATTATCAGAATAATTATTATTTTCATTATTATTATAATAAAAATCATTAATATTTTCATTCTCATTATCATTAAGAATATGATATTCATTGATATTTTTTTCATTATCTTCTATATTTTGTTCTGAATTATTTTCTTGTTCATAATAATTTTTTACTTCAGGATTATTTTCTTTATTTTTATTATCTTCATTATAAATATTTCTATAATCATATTCCATATTTTCAGAAGATTGATTTTTAGTAAATTTTATAATAGAACAAATAAGATTGTTAACATTCCCACAATGTTCACATTTTCCAACCATACTTCTATTATTAGTTTGACATTTTTCACAAATCCACCAATTTTTTACATTATCTTTTTGTTTAATTTTATTTGTTCCTCCACAATTTTCACATTTATTTTTCGAATTTAAATTTTCTGTTTTACATTTATTACATTTCCATTTTCCTTCTTTTATATTACTAAAATTATTTATTATTTTTGAATTATTCTTAATATCATTATTTACTTCTTCTCTATTATTTATATTATCAATGAATTGATTATTCTTTTTTTTATTTATATTATTCATCATTGATTGATAAACTTGTTCGTTAATATCAAAGAAAAAATTTTCATCGTAGTTTTTTTTCTGATAAAAAATAGCAATAGGATATAATTTATATTTAATTAAATTATTAAGTAATTCTAAGTATTTGAAAGTTTTTTTTTCAGGATAATTATAAAGAACAAAGCAATTTTTATTATTTTCAGTTTCATAAAAGATATTAAGATAATTATTATTTTGACAAACAATCATTCCAAAAAAAGTATAATTTTCATTATAATTACAAGAAAAAATATCCTTTGTATTCATTTGACTATTAATCATACAATAAATTTTAATTAAATTTGCTTTTGTTATATTATATTTATCCCATTTTAAATTAATAATAAAATAATCTTGAACTGAATAACAAATTAATGATCTTTCATAAGTATCATTTTTACAACTTGGACATTTTTTATTTGAATTCATTGTTGAAATTTGAAATAATTTATTATATAAATTTTGAAAAGAATAATTTTGCTCGAGAATATTTTTTAAAGTATCTGAAGTTTTAATAGTAAAATAAAAATTATTATCGTAAACATTTTGAAGTGTACTTGAGCTTTTACAATGACTGCAAATTTCGTTAAAATTAATATCTATATTAAATAATTGATGTATGTTACAAACAGGTTCACATCTTTTTTTTAAGTTTTCTGGGTTTTCAAATTCATTAACATTACCATTGGTTAATATATAAGAATGAAGTATTTCAAATATTTTATCTAAAAAAGTTATTGGATCTTCATTTCTTTCTAAATATTTATCCATTTCTTTTTTTAATCCCCCTGGAACAATTTTTTTTTTTTCATCCCTTTTTTTCATTTCTTCGTTATAACAATAAAAAAGAGAAATAAAATTAGTAATTATTGGAGCGTCGTAGAAAATGTTATTAAAGATAAAATCTTTAAAGTTATCACAATGAATTAAAAATTGAAAAATTGAGTGAATGAAAGAATAGTTTTGTCTTTTACGTTTATCTTCCATTTTTTATATTATTAATTTTTGTTTAATTAATTTCATAGAGAATTTAAACAATATTTTCTTTAATAAATGTATTTATATATTAAGAAAGTAATTCTTTAATATTCTTGTTAAAAAAATATTCTTTCAATAATTCGTTATTTATATAATCTTTATATCATTCTTCAATTTTTTCAATTTTAAAGAATTAATTTTATTAACGTTATTACTTTAAGAAAAAAAATTTATTTAATTAATATAATTTAATAGATTATTCTAATATTTCCTTTTTTTTATATTTTAATAATTCTAAAATTAATAAACAAAAATAAGTAAGTTATTTATTTTTCATATTTAAAAAGATAAAAGATAATTAATTTGAATAGTCAAATAATTTTAAACTCAAAAAAAATTAATTTTAACAAAATAAATTATTGTTTTTATTCTTTAATGGAAGATCTATCAAAATTGGAAAATTCCAATAATACCATTATAATAGATAATAAACTAAATTCAGTAATTAGATCTTATAAACAAGATGATAATATTTTATATTCATATGGAATAAATAATATAATTGTTGGATTGATTAAAATAAGTTCAATAAGTTCAGAAAACGAAAATAAAGAAAATGATAAATTTGATTATGAAAGTTTTAAAAATTTAATCCCAATTGGAATGTATATTAACGGAGTAATTGCAATATATAATGAAAATACTTATGAAGATTTTGAAAGTGTTTTAGAAGAACAAATTGAAAAAATCAAAGAATTACAAAATAATAAAAAGATAAATTATATTCGTTTAGCTTTAAAAGAAATGTTATATTTAGATGATAATGAAGATTTAAGTTTTGAATTTAAAAAGTTTAATGAAATTATAGATGATTTAGAAATTATATTTATTGAAAATCCAATTGAAAAAAGTTCTAATTATTTTTATTTTGTTAATAGAATAAATATTTATTTTAATGATGATAAAAAAGAAGATAGATTAGATATTGAAATAAATGAAGATATTCATAAAAAAATAGAAACAAATAAAGATTTAATTTGTAATATTTCTGATAAAGAAAATAATCAGGAATTTATGATTGATAATATTAATTCTTTAACAACAGAAAATTCAGAACATATAACAAAATTATTTGACAAACTAAACATCATTACTCAATCAAATGATATAAATTTAAAATCAATATTTATTCAAATAGGAACAAAAGATTTATTTTTTTCTAATATAAACATTAAAAATATATCATTAAAATTAGAAGAAAATGAATCATGCGATTTATATTTAGAAACAATAGGTTTATTATCTAAAAAGGAAAATAACTATAATCCAATAATAATAGAAATATATAATAAAACATTAGAAAATATTCAAAATTTCCTTAAATCTATAGAATCAAATGAACTAACTCAAAACTTATTATTATACAATAAATTATATTCTTCATTACCTCTTCAAATAACTCAAAAGACAGAAATAAAAAAAGAAGAAAATGAAATAAAAATATTTAAAAAATCAAAAATAGAAAACGAAAAATTATTAAAAAATCTTCACATAAAAGCTTTAATAATATATAATTTAAATCCAATAAGAGAAATAATCCCCTTAGAAAAAAATAATAATTCAATTCATATAAAATCACCTCATTTAAAAATAAATAAAGAAATATCATCATCTCACATAATAAGAGCTTTAATAAAAGGAGATTATTTATATTATCATTATAATCAAGATAACATAAACGATGCAGGATGGGGATGTGCATATAGATCACTTCAAACTTTATTTTCTTGGTTTACTTTAAACACTTCACTTGGAAAAGGAAAAAAAATTCCAAGTATATCAGAAATTCAAATGACATTAGTTAAATTAGGTGATAAAGATAAAAGTTTAATTGGTTCAAGTGGTTGGATAGGTGCTGTTGAAGTAAATTTAGTTTTAAATGAATTATTAGGAATTGAATCTCAAATTATTTTTGTTCCTTCAGGTAAAGATATTTCAAGTAAAGGAAGAGATTTACTTTTTCATTTTCAAAATCAAGGAACTCCTATTATGATCGGAGGTGGGGTCTTTGCTTATACTATTTTAGGAATTGATTATGATGTTGTGAAAGGAGAATGTATGTTACTTATTTTAGATCCTCATTATTCGGGAGATGATGATGTAAAACATATAATTTCTAAAGGATGGTGTGATTGGAAAAGTCTTGATTTGTTTAAAAAAGAGTCTTTTTATAATATGTGTTTACCTTTAGTCAATTAAGTTTTGTCTTATTTATTCTGATTTGAATAAGATTTTTTTTTCATTACAATATAACCTTTTATTTTTTGATTATAATAAAAAAATAAAATATGAAAAATATAATATTTATTATTAACCGATATTATTCCTTTAAAAAATATATTCTCCTTCCCAAAAAAAAAAATAAATAAATATGAATATTCACATCCATAAAAATAACCTATAAAAAATATACCAAAAAAAAAAAATATAAAAAAAATAAAAAATGGGTTCTTGCAATACAGTGAACGAGAAAGAGAATAAAATAATAAGAGCAAACATTCATCAAGAACAAGGAGTTGAAGGAGATTACATTGTACCAGAAAAGTTAGCAAACCACAACGACATAAATAAAAAATATAAATTATCAAATGCAGTAGTAGGTGAAGGAGCAACAGGAACCGTTTGCGAAGGAGTAGATAAAGAAGGAAATCATTTTGCAGTTAAAAGAATAAATAAAATGAAATTACGAGATAGAAAAATATTATATAATGAAGCAACAATAAGTTTAAAAGTAGATCATCCACATATAATAAAAACATATGAAGTTTATGAAGATTTAAAAACTGTATCTTTCATAATGGATTTAGTCGATGGAGGAGATTTATTTGATTTTATTACTCAAAGTCCAGATGGGAAATTAACAGATGAAGATTCATTAAATTTGCTTATTCAAGTCTTAGAAACTTTAGATTATTTACATGAAGATATGAACGTATGTCATAGAGATATTAAACCAGAAAATTTCTTAGTTCAAGTATTAGATAATGGAGAACCAAATTTAAAATTAATTGATTTTGGATTCGCTTGTGAAATTAAACCTGGCTTAAGAGATTATTTAGGAACTCCAACTTATACTGCTCCTGAGATAATAATGAGAGATGAATACGATGAAAAAGTTGATATTTGGTCTACTGGAATTTTATTATTTAATATGTTAACAGGATGTCAACCTTATAATTCTAATGATTATATTCCTTTAGATGAACAAGTTTTAAATAAAAGTATTCCTTTTTCGAAAATTGAAAATGAACAATTGAAAAATTTATGTAAAAAATTATGTGTTAAAGATCCTGTTAAAAGAGTCAGTGCGAGAGAAGCTTTGGAACTTGCTTATGATATTAGAGATGAAATTGAAAAGAATGAGTTACATGAACAGTTTGATCAATTAGATAGTAAAAAAACTGGAAAATTACCTTTATATACTTTAAGAGATCATTTCAAATTAGAATTAAGTGATGAAAGTGATGATAATAAATTAATTGATTTTGAACAATTTTATACCATGGTTGTTAATTCTGTTAAGGTTTAATAATTCTGAAATATTTGTTTTTTTATGATTTTTTAGGGGAAGAGTTTTAGACTTTTTTTTAATTCGGTTATTTTGCTTTTAAATAATATATTAATGTTTAATTTTTAATCATTTTTATTCATGATTATTTGATAAATTAAAAAATTAATGTAAATAAATATATTATAAAAAATATATAAAAATATTTACAATGAGAATAATGCCTTCTTTTAAATAAATATATAATAAAACTAAATTGTATTAATTAATTATAAAACTCTAAACAATTAAAATAAAATAATATAAAACATTAATATAGACTTATCAAAATTAAAATATTCTTTCTTAATTATAAATGATTAATTATTAACACTTTTTAATAAACTTAACAAAAAAATAAAATCAAAAAAATAAATCAAAAAAAATTTATAATATTTACCCTTTCATTTTTATACTTTATTAATTAATAAATAAATTCAAAAAAATAAAGGAAAAAAATGGAATCTACAGAGAACATAGATTTAATTGAAGTTAAAAAAAACGAATTATTCAAAAAAGATATTTTAGACATTAAAATATTATCAGAAAAAATTAACGAAATGTACGAAGATGAATTTAAGGAAGCATTTAAACAAATACTATTATTATCAAAAGAAGATTTTATGTCGTTTATTGTAAATGGAATAAGAATTTTATTGATAGAAATATACGGAGAAGAAAATTTAAATGATGACAATTTAATTAAAATTCAAGAAAAAAGTTTTAATAAAATAGAAAAGGAATATCAAACACATTATCGAAAATTAAACCATGCTTGGAATAATTATATAAGAGAAAAGAATAAAAATAAAGAAAATATAAATTATTTGACAAATTTTAGGAAACATTGTTGTGAAACAAATGATATTGCTTTTCACAATTGTCAAATTGAACAAAGTAAATTTTTATCAGTTGAAGAAAATAATGAAATAAAATATGTAATATGTATAGAATGTCAAACAGTATATTATAGTAATTTTATTTTATGTTATTGTTCTTATTGTAACATTGATTATTATTCAAGTATTCTTTCTAAAGAAGAAAATAAAAATTTATTAATTGCAACATGGGGAAATTATCACTGTGAAAAAATAATAAATGAAAAAATGAAATGTATAAAATGTCGAAAAGATTTTTATTTAAATTTAGAAACAAAAATGTTAAATTGTTTAAATCCTAAATGTAATTTTATAACAAAAGCAAATAGAATCTTATGGACTTGTACAATATGTAAAGAAGATTTTAAAAGTGAAGCAATAGTATATAATCCATTACAATATAAAAGAGTTAAACAAGTTATTACTCAAACTTTAAATATTAAACACAGAGCTCATCCTAAGAGAATTCCTTGTTGTAAATTAAATATTTTTTTTACTGAATTTACTCATAAAAAAGATTGTAATGGAATTCTTTATGAAGGTGAATTAGATAATAAAATTATAATAGTTTGTGAAAAGTGTAAAGCTATTAATTTTTATGATAGATTTATTTGGACTTGTCCTCAATGTAATAATAGATTTAGAGATAAATTACTTTTGAAAAAAAAAAAAAACGTTTTCACATATTTATTCAAATTTAGGGAAGAAAAAAAATAATTTAACTTCTTTAAATTCTGAAAGAAATTCATATGATTATTATAATAATAATTGTAATTTTTTTAATAGAAGTGATAGTAGAAAAAATAGTAATTTTTCTATTTGCGAAACTGAATCAAGTGCTCATGAAAATAGTAAAAAATCAAAAACTAATTTATATGATATTTTAGAAAAAAGAAGAAATGATTCAAAAAATAATTCAGATCGTGATTCTGTTGAACAGTCAATTTCAGAAAGAAAAGATTTAAAAATTATTTTTAAAAACGGAGAAGAAATTATTGAAAATTATAATAAAAATAAAAATGAAAATGAAGAAGATAATTCAATTTCTAAAAAGTTATTTATTGATGAAATTAAAAATGATATTGATGGTCATAATAGATTTAATAATAGACATAAAAAAAGTATTGATTATAATTCATCTGATATTAAATTTGATGGTATTTTTAGAAAAAATTTTATAAGAAATGATGAAAGGAAAAGAACTGAATATAATGATGTTATTTCTTTAAGACTTGATCATAAAGAAGATGAAAAAATTGTTGTTGATGAGGATTTAAAAGAAAAAAGAAAAGATGAAGAAAAATTAGAAGAAAATTCAAATGAAAAGTCTGAAGGAAAATATAGAAAATTTATTAGGTTTGAAAAAAGAAAAAAAGAAGAAGAAGAAGAAAAAAGAAAAAAAGAAGAAGAAGATGAAAAAAATAAAAAAGAAGAAGAAGAAAGAAAAAGAAAAAAAGAAGAAAGAAAAAAAAGAAAAGAAGAAGAAGAAAGAAAGAAAAAAGAAGAAGAAGAAGAAAGGAGAAAAAGAGAAGAAGATGAGAGAATAAGAAGAGAAGAAGAAAGAAGAAAAAGATATGAAGAAAGAAAAATGAAAAGAAAATTAGAAGAAGAAGAAAAAAGAAGAAAAGAAGAAGAAGAAGAAAAAAAAAGAAAAGAAGAAGAAGAAAGAAGAATGAGAAGAAGGGAATCTAGAGAAAAAAAAAGAAAAGAAGAAGAAGAAAAAAAAAGAAAATTAGAAGAAGAAGAAAAAAGAAAAAAAGAAGAAGAAGAAGAAAAAAGAAGAAAAGAAGAAGAAG
>JAEEGK010026277.1_pt1 | contig 11866 bp, 12 predicted proteins | sample 8958771 | NCBI WGS metagenome assembly JAEEGK01 (sample SAMN16246547, study PRJNA631951) | gut metagenome | biome: gut microbiome; feature: rumen; material: SC-attached | host: Bos | place: Iran: Karaj | collected 2018-10 | reverse complement strand
GGGTCGCATACAAGATAAAATCATCGCCCGCATACTTCTTCGCGTACTTTGCAGCGTTCACTTCCTTATTGAAGGAGTTGGAATTTGCATACACCGGAATACGGAGCGTATTGAGGCCAATCGTGCCTTCGCCCGTTCCAAAAGCAATCTTCGCATCGGCTTCGGAAAGGCCGCCACCGCCTTGCCATTCGTTGTGGACCATGCCGCCAAAACCGCGAATCACCTGATGTTCTTCAGTTACATCTACATTCACGGTAGAAGCAAACGCCGGAACCGTCAAAGCAAGTCCGCAAACCGCCACCTTCAAAGCATCACCCATACACGTCATTGTTCATCTCCCATATTGTTTCGTGCCTATTCAACAAAACGCACGAAGGTTCAATTTAAATCTATACCTCCCCCGCGAAATTCTCGCCAAAACGCAAAAATTTTCCATTGACACTTTGGTAATGGATTTAGGGGGTTAGGGATTAGATTTTAGGGGTTAGGTTTTTAGATGAGAGACGATAGACTAGTGACGAGAGTACGTCATCCTCGACCTGATCGAGGATCTAAACAAGAGCGGAGTGAGGGGAGTGTGCAGTGAGCGGGGAGGGGGCACGGTAAGCGGGGAGCGACATGAGGGATGAGCGATGAGGAGTGAGCGAGGAGGCGTCATTCTCGCGAAGGCGAGAATCTATCATGCTCGAATTTCACGTTTCGCCAACAAACCACCCCACCCAATGATAGGATTGATGCCAGTGATACGTTTTTTTGGGGAATCAAAGCTCCATACTTTATTCTAATACATACTAAAACGGGAAAATCGACATTTAGTATGTAAAAAAAGATGAAAATCCGCTCAAAAAAGCCAAAATACAGCCTTTTAAAGCAATCTTTCAACAAAAAGGCTCTCTAAAGCAGCTATTTGCACTAAAAATTACATACTAAACACCATAAATCAACAATTTAGTATGTAACCACACAAAGTAACAAACGGCCAATTACATATTAAAACACATAATGACCTTTTTTAGTATGTAAATCAAGTGCTGAATCAAGCGCTTCAACACAATTTTTCTCAATTCAACACCACGACGCCCAAACATCCAAACGAAAAGCCGCAAAAAGAAATATATTTAGGCAAACCACTTCGAACTTATGCTCTACATCCACCAATTCCCCGACTGGACGCGATTCCGCTTCGACTCCCCCAAGGTGCTCAACGCGCTTGGGCAAACGCGACTCGCCGAAGGAAAACTCATCGGGATTATGCAAATCTGTGGACTCAAGGACATCGAAACAAAACTCATCGCCGACGACATCGTCGCCAACTACGCCATCGACGGCTACACGCTCGACGCGGCGAAAGTCCTCACCGAAGTGGAACTCAAAAGCAAAAGCAACGAAAATTACATCAAGAACTACATCGGCGCCATACAGAACGCAGCTTCGCCCCTGACCGAAGAAAGACTCTTCAACTGGCACGCCGCCATGGGTCAGAACAAAGTCAAGCACTACCGCGAAACGCCCAGCGAAGTACAGACAACATTAGACGAAAAGACGCTCCACTTTGTAGGCCCGAATCCAGAACGCCTCCAAAGCGAAATGGAAAGCTTTATCTCGTGGTTCGAAAAATCGAACATGGACGGAGTCATCAAAGCCGCCATCGCACACTTTTGGTTCTTGACCATCCGCCCCTTCGCCGACGCCAACGGCAGAATCGCCCGCGCCATTACCGCGATGCAACTCGCCCGCGCCGAAAGCACAACGCATTGCCAATACGCACTGAACAAGCAAATCAGCAACAACAAAGCGGACTACTTCAAAATTCTCGCGCGCACGCAAGCCGCGAGCGGTGACCTCACCGAATGGATTCTGTGGTTCTTGCAAATGATGCGCCAAGCCATCAAGGACAGCGAACAACTCTTCGCCACCGAAATCAACAACATCCAGTTCCGCAACGCCCACGCAAGCACCACATTCAGCGAACGCGAACAACAGCTCATCGACGAAATCCTAGCCGGAAGAATCGCCCAACCCTTCACCGCCAAAGAAGCCGCCGCATTCTTCAACGCAAGCCACGACACCGCCCTCCGCGAAATCCAAAGCCTTATGGACAAAGGAATTTTGCAAACGAACAACAAAGGCGGCAGAAGCATGCGGTATAGGATGAAGATTGCAGGAAAAGAAGGGTAAGTTTCCACTTCGGCTCTTCAAGTTTCTATCGCCACATATTTTTGATTACGACTATTAGGCTTATCGGGAATCGTATATCGAATTTTCATGTTCAAAAGCGGTTTAATGTAAAGCTTTCTGAAACTCTTTGGATCTGACAATTTCAAATATTCCATCATTTCCTTTTTGCTACGAGGAACCTTGCAAAAGTCCACAAGTTGATCCAGCTTCGTTTGTACATCAACTTGAGGGGTAACTTGGGGGGTGGATTCAAAAGATTGATTCAACACATAATATGCAGTTTCTAGCGAACGTCCCTTTTGTTCCAAAATTCCTAATTCTTTCATGAATCCGAGATCTTCATCAGCAAGGTTTATTTTTACGCCAATCAACTGTGCATAGGCAAGCGTATCTACAGCACCAACTTCGCGTGCGAAAATCAAGGCAATCTGCTGTTCCCGCGACAGAGAAACTCCGGTATACCGTTCAAGCCAAACTTTATCGTCTTCATTAAAAAATTTGTGCAATAGCAAACGAATCGTGAATGTATCGCTTTTCCTATTCGATTCAAATGTAGGCATCCCAAGGATCTATTTCAAAAAACTCCCTGTTTGGAGAAATCCCTAACACGCCTTTCGACATCTTCGGCATACCCAATCTTTATCCAGTTTGCCTTATGGAAACTTTCATTAGTCAGGACATAAATAAAACCAGTTTTTTCTTTCGGTTCCATTATTCACCTTTCTACAGAAACATAATATATTTCAGTGCAATTTTTGTGTTCTCAACCCCGAAAACAACCAAATTTTAATTTTTTCTCATTTTTAAGCAGCAAAACTTGCTTTTCTCACAAAAACAATGTAAATTTTGAGAAAATCTCTCAAAAAACATTTAAAGGCAACAAATATGCTTGTATCGTTTACCGTAGGAAATTTCCGTTCATTCAAAGAGAACAAGACCTTTTCCATGAAGGCCACCTCCATTCAGGAACTCAAGGAATTCATACGCGAAGACAACAATTTCAAACTGCTACCGTCCATAGCCATTTATGGTGCAAATTCTAGCGGCAAAAGCAATTTGCTTTCGGCTATAGGAATGATGAAAAAGGTTTTGCTTTCTTCCGTTAAGACGAATCCAACAGAAGAACTGAAAACTGATCCTTTTAAATTGGATGAACTTTATCCGCAAAAACCAACTTTTTTCGAAGTCGTATTCACATCAGGTGATAACACCTATAAATACGGCTTTGAATATAGTCCCAGAAAAATTAATGGCGAATGGTTGTATTCCATTAAAAATGATCGCGAAAAAACACTCTTTGTTCGAAACAACGATGGAATAGGCGTTACCAAAGAATTTCCTGAAGGAAACGGCAAGGAAGAGTCCACAGCCGACAACCGCTTATTTTTGTCTCTTGTCGCTCAGTTGAATGGAAAAATATCTCAATCTATAATGAAATGGTTTGAAGATTTGAGAGTAACTTCCGGCGTACAAGATGATGCGTTTAAAAATTTTTCAATTAAATATTTATTCGCCGCCAACGAAGGCTCTGAAAAGGCGAAAATTTTTCTTGACCGTATGGACTTAGGCTTTTTTAATATCAGAAAAACTGAGACAGGAATAAAAAAGTATGCCAGCAACAATATTTCAGGGTTAGAAGCTTTATTAAATATCTTTCCCGACGAGCTAAATAATACTTTTAAATTTCCAACAATCGAAACAGGGCACATTGTTCGAAAAAAAGATGGTTCATCAAGCGAAGCCTTCTTTTCTAATGATGAAATGGAATCAGAAGGAACAAAAAAAATCATCAATATGTCAGGACCGATTATAGACACGCTTGAAAAGGGCGGAATAATCGTTGTTGATGAATTTGACGCCAAACTCCACCCCCTACTCACCAAGAAAATCATTGAAATATTTAATTCTCCCGAAACAAACCCGAACAAGGCCCAACTGATATTCGCGACACACGATACAAACCTTTTAAGTAATAAAATATTACGACGTGACCAGATCTGGTTTGCAGAAAAGAACCGCGAAGACGAATCGACCGACATCTATGCGCTTAGCGAAATCAAAGAACAAAACGGGGATAAGATAAGAAACGATCGAGTTTACGAGAAAGACTACATCAATGGCAGATACGGTGCAATTCCATTCTTAAGGAGTTAAAATGAAAAAACTCTCGTTAGAAGAAATTGCACAGGAAGAAGAACTACACGCCAAACGAATTGAGCAAGAATCGCAAACCAAAGAGCGATTCGTAAAGCTCACTTTTTTGATTGCAACTGAAGGCACGCAGACTGAGCCGAATTATTTCAACGCACTCAAAGCGGAACTCGACAAAACGAACCGTTTCAACATAAATATTACTGTACAAGGCAAAGGGAAATCGACAACAGCCCTTGTCAACAAAGTTCATCGCCAGATAGAAAATAACCACCAAGAATACGACCGCGTCTGGGTCGTATTTGACCGGGATGAATTCCCCGATTTTGACGAAGCCATCCAACAAGCCGCAGAACACAAAATCAATTGCGCGTGGTCAAACGAAAGTTTTGAACTTTGGCTGCTACTGCATTTCAAAGAAGTTTCTAAACACACGAGTCGCAAAGATCTTTGCGACTTGCTAGAAGACGCTATTCGTAACGAATTGCACAAAAAAGACCCGAACGCTATCTACGACTACTCCAAAGGCGATGCCAAAATCTATGAACACGTAACAACTCTCGGCAATGAAGCGGATGCATTTACAAGAGCGGAAGAACTTAAAAACAATTTCAATGGATCAAATGTTGCTCCAAGCGCACAAAACCCCTGTACGCACGTCGATGAACTTGTATTTGAATTGAGAAATCCGGAATTGACGGCTGAAAAAGTTCGGGAAGAAGAAAAGAACTAAAATTACAAAATCGGTAATAAGCCTAATTGTGCAGTTGCCAACTGCACAAAATCGTCTTTTTACCACCTCTCAGCTGTTTGGATATTCCGAACAATTCGAATCTAATTTTTACATTTTGTCCCAAAATACTTGACTTTTGTCCCAAGATTATTTATATTAGGGAATAAGGTAGGTCTAGTCCATGAAAAAGAAGAATGTCATCAATCTGATTCGCTATTACGCCGAGAAAAACGACCCCGCATTCCGCGAGGAGGCATACGAAATTGCCCGGGATTTTGACGCTAGCGGCGATTTTCAGCTTTCGGAATACATCATGGCCCTTATGTCCAGCGCAAACGCCTTTGTGCCGCAAATGCACGAAGACCAGATGACCTTTTTCCGCAAGGTCGCCCCTTCGCACGATTCGCTGCCGCTCCCCACGCCCATTGAAAAGGACATTCTCGGGATCATCAACGCCATCCAGCGGAACATGGGAATCAACAAGTTCCTGTTCCAAGGCGCACCCGGAACGGGCAAGACCGAATCCGTGCGGCAAATCGCCCGCATTCTGGAGCGCGACCTGTTCTGCGTCGATTTCGACACCATCATTGACAGCAAGCTCGGCCAAACGCAAAAGAACATCGCCGCACTGTTCGACGAACTGAACCATTTTGCGCACCCTGAAAAAATTCTCGTCCTGTTTGACGAGATAGACGCCATCGCCCTCGACAGAACCAACTCTCACGACCTTCGCGAAATGGGCCGTGCCACGTCGGCTATCCTCAAAGGCTTTGACAACCTCAACGAGCAGATTACCATCATCGCCACGACGAACCTTTTCAAGCACTTTGACAAAGCCCTTTCCCGCCGTTTTGACTCCATTGTCGATTTCAACAGATACACGCAAGAAGACCTGCAAGAAATCGCAGAATCTATTTTGAACAGTTTCTTGACCAAGTTCAAAATTGCCGGTCGGAACACGAGGCTATTCTTCAAGATTATCAGCAAGAACGGAAGCCTCCCCAATCCAGGTGAACTCAAGAACATCATCAAGACAGCCGTCGCATTCAGCGACGCAAGCATTGAGTGCGATTACCTTAGACGCTTGTACGAAAAATTCATCGGACACATTCCAAGCGACTTGCAACAATTGCAAGAACAGGGTTTCACCGTCCGCGAAATCGAAATACTTTCTGGAGTGTCCAAAAGCCAGGTCGCCAGAGCATTACAAGGAGATAAATAATGAATGATGTTCTCCTTGTAAAAGGGCGATTTGAACACGCTCCTAATCCTACAACACCGGGTGCTCCTAAGCTCCCCAGCAAAGGTGCTGTAACAGCAGAGCATATTGCATTGTTAATTCAAGAACTTAAAATTGAGCAATCAAAATGGTTGCATGATTCTACACTATCTAAAGCTTTGTTAGATGTGCATTATAATCGCATTATTGCCAAAAGCAATCGTATGCGTAAAATCTTTGCATTCGATTGCGATGAGCATATTGTAGGTGCAAAATTCGATAAGACGAAAACGAAACACATCATCACCTATTGCTTTGATAAGGAAGAATTTACCAAGGCGATAGAGCGCTTAGATGACTGCCAAAAAATCATCGAAAACAATTTCGGAGGCGAAGTCACCGCCGAAGATTTAGAACAATTATCTACAGACACATGGTCAATCAAAGTCATGTCCAAAACACTGTTTATGCAGTGCGTCAAGGATTGCTTTTATATAAGTCATTTTGCAAAAGACCGCGCTCCGAAAAAATTAGACGAGACCTCCCTTATTTCCATTTATGACATCGGCGAAGATGCCGTCGATTTACTGAGAAGTTTCGGCATCGTCATAACTAACGACAAAATCATCGACGGAACCACATTGCAATTAAATCCTCATGAAGTAAGCATCTTGAACAACAAGGCACCTTACCTTATTGCGATGGCCGTTTCAGACATTTCCAAATACACCAGAGATGATTTTGAGACCACCGAAGGCGTAAAGCCCCACATTGCCGAACCGACAAACGAACCGATTATCGGCGTTATTGATACCGTTTTCGACACAAGTGCCTATTTTTCAAAATGGGTTGATTACGTTAATACTGTTCCCGATGAAATCGAAATCAAAAAGGAGGATTCCGAACACGGAACCACAGTTTCTTCAATCATCGTAGATGGACCGACTCTCAATCCGGAACTTGATGATGGTTGCGGTCATTTTCGCGTAAAGCATTTCGGCGTTCTCGCTGGAAATGTCGGTAGTACGTTTACCATACTAAAGACCATCAGGCAAATTGTCTCCGAAAACAAGAATATTAAAGTTTGGAACCTGTCGCTTGGTTCAAAGCAAGAAATTCCCGAAAACTACATTTCCCCAGAAGCCGCCATCCTTGACAAAATCCAATATGAAAATGATGTAACGTTCATTATCGCAGGGACAAATAAGGACGTTGGCGAAGAGGGTGAAAAGCGAATCGGAGCGCCCGCAGATTCTATCAACTCCATTGTCGTAAATTCCGTAAATTTTGAAAAGAAACCTGCGTCCTATACTCGTATAGGGCCTGTTCTCTCATTCTACAACAAACCCGACCTTTGCTATTACGGCGGAGACTATAAGAAAAAAATTGTTGCATACGGCCCTAAAGGCACAGCGCTAGTTTCTGGAACATCGTATGCGGCACCATGGATTGCCCGAAAGATGGCCTATCTGATTTATGTCATGGGTTTACGTCGTGAAGTCGCCAAAGCGATGCTCATAGATTCTGCTGCCGGGTGGACTCCAAATGAAGATTCATCGACAAAAATCGGCTATGGTGTTGCACCTAGAAAAATCGATGACATCATTCGCAGTAAAGATGATGAAATTCGATTTATTTTAACGGGCGAATCACAACAATACAATACCTATAATTACGGCATCCCTATCCCTGTTGCAAATGATACACACCCCTTTGTGGCAAGGGCCACACTTTGCTATTACCCCAACTGCGAACGAAATCAGGGAGTCGATTACACCAACACCGAAATGGAACTCCGATTCGGACGAATCAACGACAAGGGGAAAGTGCAAAGCATCAAGGGCAACAAGGAAGAACCCGATGACATTGATGACTTGAATGATTTTACCGAGGAACATGTCCGTCGATATTTCCGCAAGTGGGACAACATCAAGTATATCGCAGACAACTTTACGAGCCGAAGCAAGCCCCGCAAAGTTTACGCCAATGGCAACGGGAACTGGGGAATCAAGCTCACCACAATGAACCGCTTAAGACTGAGTGATGGCGAAGGTCTCCCCTTTGGCGTGGTTATCACGCTCAAGGAAATCAATGGTAAAAATCGCATTGCCGAATTCATTCAGCAGTGCAGTCTGCGCGGATGGCTTGTAAACCGAGTGAATGTTGAAAATCTCGTTGAAGTCCGCAACAAGGCTGAAGAAGATATCGTGTGGGAATAACGATCTAACAGAGAATATTTTTGAAAAAAATTATATTTCAACTAAAAAAAGGGACCTTATATGTCAAAAAATATGCAAGAAAGTGTTTTAGGCTTCAATCAGCTTAACCCAACCTATCAAAAAATAAGTCAACCTCAAGAAAAAACCACAAAAGCTAGTGTTGAAGGATTTGGCAATCTGAATCCGGTCAACACATCTAATTCTAAGAAATAATTTTTTTCACAATGAAAAATAGTATTAAATTCTGCTTACTGGAAGTAAATAAAAGTGAAGTTCCTCATAAAGAGGAATCCACCGAACAGATATCTTCTATTGACGAGCAAAAGCATCTTGCATGGTATGAGCAAGGTATTTCTGCATGGTTGCAAACAAAAATGGAACACGATAAAACCATGCTCACTATTTCCTCCATTTTTGTCGGTTTTATTGCAACAATTTTTGCAGCCCTTTTTAAGGACTCAATAACTCTCATCACATTCATCATTATGATGATTTCAATCATAAGTTTTGTTTCTTGCATGATAACCACCGCTGTTATATTCAACAAAAACGCAGATTATCTTGAAGCATATTTAAAAGGAACAGAATCTTCTGAAACAGAAAAAAGAACTAAAACATTAAAACGACTCGATTCCATTTCGAATAAATCTTTTTACATAGGAATTGCAGCTTTTGTTGTGTTCATATTTTTACTAGGATTCTGTGCCATACAAACAAAATGCCTAGCATCTTAAATCAAATTCCATCCAAAACAATTAACCTTAAAGGAATCTCTATGGCAGATAACAAAGTTTTTAACAGAGACAGTATAGAAGGTTTCGGGGGGCTGAACCCCAAAGGCCAATCCTCTACAAAAAAGGGAGCTTTAAACGGATACAGTCTTGAAGGTTTTGGCAAATTAAATACTCAAAAAACAACTAATCCGAAGAAATAATCAATTATGTTTTTTATTTAAATGTAATTTATTCATCCATTCACTTCTTTTAATTGAATTTAGTATTTCATTAATCTTTTGTTCGCGAAACTTAGCGTAATCGGCACCTTCACATAAACCGTTATCAACGGCTTTGGCGAATTCTCTTACTAAAAATTTTGTTTTTTCATTTCGCACCCATTTTCTTAAATCCCGGTTTCCCTGATAAGCCTCTCTAAGCATAACCGGTTTTATAGAAAATACTGATAGTTTAAAGCCAATGTTAATTGATGATGGCGAAATTCTAAACAAAAAGTTATTCGGTTTGAGCGGATTTTCATATTTCCCAACGGAGTCTAATTGCGCATCAATATGCGTTGTTCTAAATAGGGAATACTTCTCACAAGCAACATTGTCGTCTTTTAAATAAATATTCTTTTCCGCATTCATAAATTGTAATCGATTCAGTTGCTCAATATCCTTGGGCGATCTTAAGCCGATGACATTTTTCCCAGCAAACTTATAAGCATCATAATCATAAAAACAAATCACTCTTCTTGGAGATAACGGAAAATATATTTGAAGTCCCCTAGAAGCCATTCCATTGCAATTGTATTTAACATGCTCTTCTAAAAGGGAATTTTGAAACACTATTGGATTATCCGAAAGAACAAAATCTTCTCTCGTTTCGTTTTCTAAAACAACACATTCTAAATCCATCAGCAAAGGCTGTTGCAGGATTCCAAATCTAAGAACATATCGAGGAAAATCTTTATCCGTTTCAATTTTGACTTGATCCAAAGGCACATTTAATTTATTTATCTCGATGCAAAGTTTGGCAAGAGTTCCATAGGTTTCTTTACCAAATTGTTCCACAACATCTATCATCTTTTTTGTACGCATATATTGCACGGCAACAAACATAGATAGCAAATAGAAGTCTTCATCGGAAATACGTTCTTTAGGATTCAACTCTAAACATTTCTTAAATGCTAATGAAAATGCCGTCTCCATCCCTCCTAACGCTTTTTCAAGAGAGCCGTCTTCTCCATAAAAATAATCTTTAGAGCACTGATATTTCAATTTGGCATGCGGGATTACTTTTCCTGAAGACAGATTAAACGTCCGAATCCCATGACCATCTTCAGAAAAGTTCCGCAAGTAGAACTGCGGAACATAATGCTGATTTTTGGTTTGAGATTTCTTCTGCATAAAAACATCTCTATGGATCGCCGCACAAAAAAAATACATTCATTATTTGACAATATAAATATTAGAAAACTGATTTTTATAAAAAATAGGGCTACGCGCGAGAACGCCCAGCCCATTGTAGAGGAAATTGACAAAGTGTTGAAGAAATATCGTTTGCCGGGATAAAATTCTAAATAATTTTAGTATTTATCACAGAGTTTGCGTCTGATGAAATAGAGACTAATTTTTGTTTAATAGTCTCGGCTTTTCTCGATACATTATCAAATGCATTTATATTAAGCTGGTTATTATAAGACGCATGTTGGTACTGTGGTGAATGAACGGGAATCACATCTTGATTTGCGCTTTCCCATTGCTGAAACTTATCTAGTTCCCCTCTGTAATAGCTGATGAGTTTAAGATTGTACATATAATCACTCATCAAGTCAGCATATTCAAACAATTTACTTCTTTCAGAATCCTTTATATAAAACGGGCAAGGAGAAACTACTCCATGATATTCAGCATAGGCATTTAACTCATTTTCAATATTATTGTTCTGATTAGGCATGTTTGCTATAATATAAGCGTTCTGCATTTTATTTAAAAAATTATAGAACGGCTGTCGAGCCTTTTCAAAAAAATCATTTCTCAGCCACTTATATTTTTGTTCATCTTCCATTTTCATTTTTTTCTTTTGTCTCCACATTTCCAAGAAGTGCTTGAAAAATGCTCCCAAAATAAAACTTATCACACCAAAAATAATTCTACCCCAATCAAGGCATAATCCATTTGTAATACAAAAAACTGCCGAAGAGTCAGCTGCACCCATAAAAAGCTCCTTATCGCCCCGTCTGTTTTGTAGTTCAATGGGGCATTTTGAACTACATCCTTACATAAAATTTCGCAGAACAATATACATTATTAACGAGATTAAATATGAAAAATAAACTAAACAATCTTGACGCAAATAAATCGGAATTTAGAGGAGCTAGCGCGTCTCATTTACGATTACTGGTTTGTGCAGTTTGATTTCCCCGACAAGAACGGCAAGCCGTATAAATCAAGCTGCGGAAAAATGGTGTGGAATGGGACGCTTAAAAGAGAAATTCCAGAGGGCTGGCAACTAAAAAGAATTGAAGATGTTTGCGAAAGGATTCAGTCCGGTGGAACACCGGCTACATCAAGAAAAGATTTGTATGACGGTTCGTTGAATTGGTTTAGTACGCAAGAACTTCAAGACAATTTCCTTTTTGATAGCA
>JAEEGK010026275.1_pt1 | contig 11867 bp, 11 predicted proteins | sample 8958771 | NCBI WGS metagenome assembly JAEEGK01 (sample SAMN16246547, study PRJNA631951) | gut metagenome | biome: gut microbiome; feature: rumen; material: SC-attached | host: Bos | place: Iran: Karaj | collected 2018-10 | reverse complement strand
CTGTATAAAATGAAATATTCGTACATTTTTCTTTTTATTTGAATTTCTTTTTTCTATTTATTATTTTTAAATTATATCATAATAGAATTTAATTTAAATAAATAATAATTTTTATTCTTTTATTAAATATATGGAAAGAAAAGTAATTATGGTATTTGTTTTCTTTTTTTTCATTTCATCAATCTTATCAAATTATTCATCTCAAATAAATTTTACTGATTTTCAAGATAGCGTTAATCAATCGGTGTATGATTTATTTTTTGAAATAAATGAAATTATAAATTCAACATGTACTGCTCTACTTAAAGAAAAAATTATCGATAATTTTTATAAAACATTTCTTTTATATTCATCAAAAAGTAAAAATGATTTAATGTCTTATTTTTATTGTATGGACAGTAATGATACGAATAATGTTACACCTATTTATGTCGTTGCAAAAATTTATGAATTATCATTAAGTAGAAATCAATCAAATATTACAGGTGAAGAAACAAAGAATATTACACGACTATCCCAGAATAATAGTAATGCTATGACATATCCAAATTATTATTTGTTAGGATTTTGTCTTCCATATATTGAAGAATGTAATCCTAAAGAGAAAAGTCAATATCAAGAAATAATTGAAAACATTTTTGATTTACGTTATGAATTATATGAAGTAAATAGAACAATCATTGAAGTAGAAACAATATATATAAATCAAACTGAAAATATTTGGGTTGAATTTAATGAAGATCATATTTTTCATTTAATTCCATTATTGATAATATTAATCCAAATTATTTTTTGTATATTTCCAAGTATTCCAAAATCATTTGTAGTTTTTATAAGAGAATATATTTGTTGTGGCAAAAAAAAAAAAAATTCAAAAAATAAATCAATTTATAATCAAATTAAAAAAATATTTAAAACAGGAGATAATATAGATGAAATATATGGAAGTTCAAAAAGACATTCAAAATTAAATAATGATAGTGGAATACAATATATAATTGGAATTCAAGGTATTAATATATTTTTTATGATAATTGGAAATGTTTTTGAAACTTTAATTCATTCTCCAACTCATATTTATTCTATAATAAATTTTAAAAATATTATATACAGTTTCTTTTATTCAATAATATATTATAGTGTAAGATTTGCTCCAAGAATACTTTTTGCATGTAGTGGGTTTATTTTAGCTTATAAATTCTTATCTTATGTAGAAGATAAAACTGATGAAATTAGGGATAAAAAATTTTCTGAAACAGAAAAAGAATTAATAGAAATTGATAAAAAAGCAAGAAATGTTTTAAAAGAAAAATCTCCAAAAAAAGAATTTATACCAATTCCTTTTTATTATATTATTAGATTTATTATTTATCAAATTCATAAGTATTTTATCTTTATTTTAATTATACTTTTTACAAAATATTCAATGTATTATATACAATTTTCTAATGTTACTCCAATTTGGAAATTTTTATATGAAACGGTATTTGAAAAAACAAATAAATTTCAGTTAATTTTTCAATTTACATTAATCAGACCTTTTTTCTTTAAAATAGAGTATCCTAGCATAATATTTATTGTGGATTCTACATTTAATGATAATTCAACTTTAAATGAAACAAATATATTAGATACGATACCTTCAAATGTAACAAAAGAACAAGATTCAAATATAAGATCTACATTTTTAGATTATTATTGGGTTTTTACTAATGAAATTATATTTTTTATTCTTGGTGTATTCATAATTTATTTTTTTTATAATACTAAAAAAAATCATCTTAAAACATCTTTTTTTGTTTATGAAGGTATTATTTTAGCATTAAGAATAGTAATTATGATACTATTCAATTTTTCAACTATTGAATATTTATCAAATTATGGATACGGTCAAATTTTTAAAAATCCTTTATTTAATTTTAATTATTATTTAATAGGTATATACTTTGGAATGGTAAATTATATAATTGAAAAAAAGTTAACTCCAACAGTGGTCTCAGATGAAAATAAAGAATTTTTATTAAGTCCTTCATATACAGTAAAATCTTTTCGAAAATCACAAAACAAAAGTTTTTCATTAAAATATTCAAGTATAGGTTATATAATTATTCCTTTATTTTGTCTTTCTCATTTTCTTTTTAGTTTTACTAAAAAAACTCTTTCTCAAATTATTTTCGAGGGTGGAGTTACAAAATGGCTTCTAAATATTTTTTATTGTATAGATATTGAGTTAGGTATTTTGTCATTTTTTTTTATTTCAATTTTTCAATTTAATAAAGGAAATAATTTTGTTCATTCATTCTTATCTTTTCATTATTGGATAAGATATCATAAATTATATTATTCTTATTTAGTAACTTTACCTTCTGTTTCATTATTTTTTTTATATCAAAGTGAATCTAGGATTTCTCTTTCTTTTTCTAATATTATTTTTTATAGTGTTATTATTGGGATTATTGCTCAAATAATTGCTAGTTTCACTTTTATATTTTTTGAAATGCCTTATAAAAGGCTAATTAAATTATTATATAAAATATTTGAAAGAGAAGAAGAAGAAAAAAATGATGAGAATGAAGAAGAACAAATACCATTATAATTGGAATATTCTTTTTATTTATATTTAATAATTTATATAAAATTTTTCCAGTTAAATAAAAATAAGTTTGATTCATTTTTTTATTTTGAAATAATTAAAAGATATTTCAATAAACCTTAATGAATTCATTTTTTTATAAAATTAAGAGCTGTATAATCATTTTTTTTATATTATTTTTTTTTAAATTGTTAAACAGAACAAAAGTATTTTTATCTTTCATCATTAATTAAATATTTTATATAAAAAAATCACTAAATATATCTAATTTTATTATTATTCACCACATAAATCACAAAAAATAAAAAAAAATGATTTTATTTTAAATGAAATATTTATGAATTTAATTGCCACAATATTTCTTATTCTTAAGATTAATATTATCAAATTTATTATTTAATTTTTAGAAATATTTTTTTCAACAACTTTTTATTTTATTTCCTTCATTCTTAAGATTTTTCTTAATTATTATGAACAATTAAAAGTCATTTAAAAGCTTCAATAAAAAGCATTTTTCATATTGTAACCAGTTTTAACATAAGTTTCAATAAAATACTCTAATTTTTTTTTTAACTTAAAATTTTCTCCTTCACTTTACTAATAATTATTCTTTCTTCTAAATCACATTTTTTGCAGACTAAAAATATTTTATGTCAGAGTTTGCTAAATTCTATAATTCATTCAACCATTTTTTCAGTGTTTTCAAAACTATTTTTATAATTGAATATATCATTATTACTAAAGTTGAATTTCTATAAATTAGATATTAAAGTTTTACAATAATTTATTTTGAAACATTGGTTTTTTATAATTATCATAAGAATATTCTTTCATGGCGAATAATATTGTAATTTTTACTTACTCTTTCATTGATTGAATGGTCCTTTGATTCTATAATTTTAGAATCAAGAGAAAAAAATCGTTAGTGCTTCAATATAATAATCACTCATTAATTAATATAATTTTTCTTTTAAAATTCATTTTAAATATAAAGTTCATAATTATATAATTTAAATAATCTAAAAAATAAATTTAAAAATCTTTCAAAAATAATCTAATTTTAAAATTAATTTAAAAACAACATTTCTTATTATTTCCTTCGATAATAATACTATTTTTATGTCCATAAATTTGATAAATTTCTTCTTGGTTTTTATCTTTGATAATTTCTTTAGATAAATTAATAAAAGCTTCATTTAATCCTTCATCATTTTTTGCACTAACTTCAAAATAAGAGGATTGTTTTTCTTTAACAAATTTATCAATTTCAAAAGTAGAAATGGTTCTTTGATCACTTAAATCACTTTTATTTCCAACAATAATATATTTACAATCTCTAGGAGAATTTTCTTTTACATCTTCCATCCATTTATTTAAATTTTCAAAAGATTTTTCATTAGTTATATCAAAAACAAAAAACACTCCATTCGCAGAATGAAAAAAATTTTTTGCTATTGATTTATATCTTTCTTGACCTGCAGTATCCCAAATTTGAAGTTTAATATTCATATTATTTAATTTTATTATTTTCATTTTGTATTCTACTCCTATTGTTGCTTGGTATTGATTTGGAAAAAAATTTTCAGTATATTTTAATAATATACTTGTTTTACCTACATTTGCATCTCCTACTAATAATATGTTTAAATTAATAAATGCTTTATCTGAGAAACTATTATTCATTACAAATTATCATTTATTTTTTTTAAAAAAAAAAAAAATTAAAAAAAGATATTATAAAAAAATATTAATCCTTCGTTTATATTTTAAGTCTCTTTCAAATTATTTTCATTTTTTTAACTGAAATAAAAGAATAAAAAATTACATATCTTTCCCTTAAATCATATTTTCATTCTCCATCAATTATATTACCATTATTATAATATAATATTTCTTTTTCTTCTCTTAAACCATTTTTAAAATCATCATTCATTATATTGCTCATTATTTTTATATATGATTTTCCTTTTCCTTGTTTATAATTATTTATCTATTCTCCATCTTTTTTATCTTCATTATTATATTAATTAATTGCATATCTTCTTTTAAATATTAATCCATTCTCCTACATATTTTTCACCATTATTATTAATATTATTCCTTTTCCATCTTTAATTCCATTATTATGTTCTCTTCATCTCAATCACCATTTATGTAATTAACTTTTATTATTATTATTTGATGTTATGGGCAAATCTTTTAAATTGACCATAAAAAGAATCTCCAAATGATAATTGATTTAACCTAATTATTGAATAAATATCTTTCAAAAAAATATTATTTTTTTGATCACTAAATATTTTTATTAAACGAGGGAATAAAAATAACAATAATCTTTTTAATAATTTTCTTTCTCAATAAAAGAATTAATCTTCATTTCAATAAACCAAAATTTGATTATCAAATAATTTAACAAATAAAAAAATTTCAAAAAATAAATTGTTTGTTTAAAAAATTAAATTTTTCTATAAATAAATTTATTACAAATAGTTTGATTGATTAAAAAAAATTAATAAAATAATTTACTAGTATTCTTTAATCATTAATCTTTTAAAATAAAATTAAAGTATATCATAATTAAAATATTTATTTCATAATTAAAAAAATAATACATAATTCAAAAAAAGATATTTAAAAAAAATAATACATTTTAATTTTACTTACTTGAATAAATTTCTTCTAAAAAATCATTAGCCTCTGTTTTAGTTTCATTATATCTATCAATATTTTCCAGAATATCTTCTAAACCATAAATTTCTTTTGGACAAAAAGATTTAACATCATGATGACTAACACTAGAATTAAATCCTCTAATATTTGTCATAAAATAATTAGTAATAACATCATTATAATTTTCTTCAACTTTTTTATAATTTATAAAACAATTTTTTTCAAAAATCATTCTTAAATTCTTATCATTAACAAATAAATCATATATTTCTTCTTTATCAAATATAAAGTTTTGTTTAAACTTTTTTTTAAAAAAAGAAATCATTTTTTGATAATCAGAGGCACATCTTAAATTATTTTTAATATAATAAAAAATATTTTTAATATTAATTTCTTCATTTTTTAAACTTTCCCAAACATTAATTAAAAAATCAATTTTATCTTCATAACAAATATGATTATTTGTAATAATGAAATTACAAAATATTTTTTTAATGTTAACACTATTTTTATCTTCAGAAAATAAGTCAAATAAATCTTCAATAAAACATTTAATATTTTCATTGAAAGAAACAGTTTGAAAACTAATTCTAAAGAATTCACTTATTTTTTCAAAATTCATAAATTCATTATCATCTAAAAACCATTTATAAGCAGGAAAATTTTTTAATAAGGAAGAAATTAATTTTGTATGTTTTTGCCATAAATGATTTATTCCTTCCCATTTAACACTGTGTTTTAAATCATCATATGATTTTCCATAAATTTTTAATAATTTTTTTAATAATTGAATTCTTTTATCTGCTTTTCTTAATAAAATAGAATTTGATTCTAAAGCTTTTAAAGAATTACCTCTTGAAGTTTTTATGCATCTTCCTAAATTAGGATAATTATATTTTTTATTTATTTTTTTAAATTTAGTTATTGTATCTTTTATTCCATTTGGTAAATAATGGTAAGGATCTAATTTCATTAATTCATTTAAAGGATAATTTATTTTTTTAAAATTAAGTTTATTTTTATGTTTAACTTGATTTTCCTTATAAAATAAATATGCTAATGTTGCAGAAGCCCTATGACGATTTAATTTATTATCATTTTTTTCTTCTGAGTTTGCGCGAAATAAATTTGCTGTTTGTTTTATTAAAACTTTATCTTTAAATGAAATTTGAGATGGAATTCTTAAAGATTGTTTATTATTTGATCTTTTATCTGAAAAAGTTGTTGCTGTTGAATTATATTTAGTAATATTATTATTAGAATTACTTGAATTTATTTTGTTTGAACTAAAATCAATATATAAACTTTTAGGTTTTGATATTGAGTTTAATTTAAGTGAAGTTATATTAGTTTTTTGTCTTTTATTTCTTGTTATATTATCAATTAACATATTATCTCCTTCTATATTACTTAATTGTTTAGGTTCTGTTTTTTCTTTAAAAGTTTTATTTATTTGAGATTTATTAATAATAGGTGATAGTAATGATTTTGAATGTTTATGAAATGCTATTTTCATATTTTTTATTTATTGATTTTTAAATAATTTAATTCTTTCAATAATTATTATTCTTTTTTTCAAAAAGAAGTAAAATATGAGTCTTATTCAGTAAAATTTTTTAATCTTACAATGTTAAAAAAAGAAGAAAAAATAAGAAAATAAAATCAAATTCAACAAATTCAATTGAATTAATTTACTTTTTCTTTAAATTTATTAATGATAATAATGATTATTTTAATTCATATGATATAAAAACTGAAAATTAAGTATATTCAAAGCAAATTAAACTTGATAATATAATGGAAATTTGTAACAGTGATAAAAAAATAACATTAAAAATAAAAGATAATACTTATTCAAGTAGAAATTCTAATAATGAAAAATTTAAAATAAGAAGTTCGCTTTATATAAATGATAAAAAGTATTAAGATTAATTTTTAAAGGATTAGTAATTGAAATATATATTTAGAAGAATTTTTAATGAATTTGATTTTAATGTTTTGTTATTAAAAAAGATTTAAAAAAAATTTTATTACCTATTGGACCAAAAAAAAGAATTTGAATTTAAATAAATATTTTTTGTATAAGGAAAACTGTATCAATGAACATGATAATTATGAGAATTATTTTCATAAAAAAACAAAAAGAAAAAATTTGACTAAAAAATATGATTTTCAATCCTAAAAAGTATAAAAATTTAAAAATAAATATGATTCTGGGAAAAAAATTTGAATAAATAATATTAAAAATATAAAATAAAATGATATTGTGAATAAAAATCATAATAAAAGTAAAACAAATAAATATCTCAAAAATAAAAAAATAAAGGTAATAATTATGCAATTTAAAACAATTTAAATTTTTTCTGAACAACGGTTAAATTTATTAAAGAAAACAAATTTAATGTCAAAAATAAAGTGTAGAAAAAAAAATTTTATTTCAATTATTAGAAAATAAAAAATAATGAAAATATATTATTTAATTATATTAAACAATTAAGTAATATAAATAATTAAAATAATTGAAATTTATATTTTAAAATTATTATTCAATTTCTTCTTCTTTTTCGTTTTCTTCTTCTCTTTTTAAATTGATTTTTTCATTTGTATTTGTTTTAAACATATCAAAAAGTCTTTTATATAAATATAAATATTTTGGACATCTCTTTGGACCTATTATTCTTTTCATTTTTTGTTTTCCTTTATTATTTCTTTCTTTTTTCTTATATGAATAATTATTATTTTCATCAGGAATAAATGATGAGAAAAATAAACAAATTAAATTCAATATTGAAAGAAATAAATCTTTCCAATAATTAAAACTGAATATTGATAATTTTTTTGGTTCCATTAATTTATTTATATCTAAAAATATGTTTTTAAAAAATATCTATTTTTAAAGAAAAAAGATAAAATATAATATGGAAGAAAATGAAGAATTATTTTGTTCTTTAAATTCAGAAAAAAGTTCAATTGAAGAAAATAAAAATCAATTTTTAAATGATTTCGATAATAAAAACATTGATAAACAATCTACTAAAAATTACAATGAAATAAATGGAGAATTTAATTCAGCTATTTATATAAATCTTTTTACTGAAAAATTAAAAGAAAAAGTAGAAATATTTGGAGAAGAAAATTGTAAATCATTAATTAATGTAAAAAAAAAAGAAAATGAATATTTTTGGTATTATTTAGATTCGATTAAAATAAAAAATGATAATTTTTTGGAAAAAGATATTACAAATAATTTAGAAGATATAAGAGTAAAATTGAGAAATTTGTTTATACAGAAAAACAAAATATTTAGTGAAAATAAAAAATCTTTTTGTACTTGTTTTTATTGTCCTATAGTAAATCAAATTGAAAAATATTGTTATAAAAAGAAAATGGGAAAAAAATTCACTGAAGTTAATAATGAAGTTAATTTAGAATTTAATTCATTTTTTGTAAATCATTATGGAATTCTAATCAATTTGAAAAATCTAAAGATTATTACAGAAATAATTCAAAATTTTGATTTAAATAATATTAAAAATATTTTAAGTTTATATAATAATATTGATGATAATGATTTAATTGATAAATATATAGATAAAATAAAAGAAATAGATGAGATTGTAATTATTTATATTAAAAAAGAATGGGAATTTTTAATCAAATGTTTAGAAAATATTATTGAGCATAAAAAAGATATTTAAAAAATAAATGAAAATATAATAATTTAAAATTATTTAAAGTTAATAATAATAATTTTCAAGTAATAATAATTTTATTTTGTAATAAATTAATATATTTAAAAATTTAAATTAAAAAAATAATTTTCTTTTCTTACAGTTAATAAATAAATAAAAATATTAATGAAGAATAAAATAAAGAATAAGATTATCTATTTTTAATTCAAGTAATAATTTTAAAAAAAAATAAAAAAATTAAAATGTTAGAAGAGAGTGAATTTAATAATGAAATTAACTCAAACTGTTTTATGAATGAAAATAATAATTCTCAAACTGATGTAATTATCTTAAATCAATTACCTTCAGAAATAGAAAATACAGAGATTCAAACTATCATTAGTAATCCAAATAATACAGAATCATTGTTAAATTCAAATGATATTAAAGAATGTAAAAATGAAGAAAAAAATCTAATAATATAATGTTTATTTCTACTTATATAATTGTTGGCAATTTAAAAGAAAAAAAAGATTTTTTTGGTGAAGAAAATTGTAAAAAATTAATTAAAATAAAATATGATGAAAAAAAGCTATTTGAAAAATAGTTAAAAAAGAAAATGATGATTTTTTGTTGAAAAATATAACTGTAAATTTAGAATTTTAAAAAAAAATATTAGGGTATTAGTTAAAAGAAAATATTATATATTTTCTATCCAAAAAAATGAATTCATTTTGCAATATTATGATATCGTTGCAAAGATTCAGAAAAAAAAAAAAACAAAATTATAGATTAATTCAAAAAGAAATAGATTTAGATTTCTCCCTTTTTTTAATAAGTTTATACATTGGAAAGTTAATGATTTTTTTGAATTTATTGATAATTTTGATTTAAATAAAATGAAAAATTTTTTAATTGAATTGAAAAATATAAATTTCAATCATTTGATAATTAATAGTGAATTTGAAAAATTAAATGAGTTCACATTATATTACATTCAGAATGAAAATGAATTTTTCATAAAGTTATTAGAAAAGTTAATTAATTTATTAAATCAAAATTAAAAATTAATTAAAAAATAAATTTATTTTAAAAAAAATATTAATAAAATAACATGCAGAATTATTATAACCGTCAATTAGAATTTGATAATTATGAAAGACAAGATTTTTTAAATTATTTAAAAAAAACAGGAAGAATAAATTCACCTTTTCAATACGCTTCAAATTATAATGATGATATTTTAACAGATAAAATTGGACATGAATATAAAGTTATTAGAACACCTCAAACTTATTTTAGTAGGAAATATCAAGGAACTCTTCATCCAATTGATAATATGAATAATTATTATGATTATTATTCACTTGGAAAAAAAGGTATTCCTTATGGAGATTATTCTCCACTATCATTTCAACAAAAAATATATTCACCTTCTACTTTTAGAAATAATAATTATATTAATTATAAATATAATAATAATCAAATAAATAGTAATAATTATAATAATAATTACAATCAAATTAAAGAAAATAATAATGAATTAAATAATCAAAATAATAACCAAATAAGTGGAAATTATTCTCAATTAAATTATAATAATGCATTAAATCAAAATCAAAATGATAATCCTGAAAATAATTTAGTTAATAAAAAAACCAATAATTACAGTAGAAACCCTCAAACAAATAATTCTATATATTCAATAAATAATAATGAAAATAAAAAATTAAATATATCAAATAATTATAATAATGAAGAAAATAAAAAAATATCAGTATCTAAATCAATGGGTTATTTAGATTTTCAAGATTATAAAAGAAAAATAGAAGAAAGAGAAAAAAGATTAATGGGAAGATATGAAGATTATTATAAACCACAAATTCAGCAACAATCACATTTTAAATTAGATTCAAATTATCAAAATAAAAATAATAAATATTCTCAAAATTACCCTTTATATGAATATAAATATCCAAAGAATGTTGAAACAGAATTTTATATTGATTATACTAATTTTGCTAGATATCCTAAAAATATTAAATATTCGAAAGAAAAGGAAAATCCATGTAATATTTATTTTATATAATTATAATTAGATTCAATGAAAGTTTATGATTTTGGAAATACAAATTTAAATATTAATCCAATTGTTAATCCTGTTAATTCATATCATTTTAAATCTGATTTAAATCCTTGAACTTTAAATAAGTAAGTATAAATTTTTTAAATTAAAATTTATTTTTGTTAAATTGATAAGTATAAAATCGTAAATTTATTTTGAGTAAATATTTTTTTAAACATATAAATATCATATATTTTAAATTTCTATTATCAATTTTTTAAATATTATTAATGTTATTTATTATAATTTTTTAATTATTCTTTTAAATAACATCAATTAAAAATTAATTCTTCTTTTTATTATCTTTAATTATAATTTCACCGTTTTGAAGATTAGAATTAGGAACTTTAATATTAAATATATTTTCTTTATTATTATTTCTATCAATTTTCTTATTATTTTCATAAAAATTATTTCTGTTTCATTTATATCATTTTATAATTTCATTACTCTTTACATCATCTTTATTTCTATTTAAATCAACATTTGTTTTTGAAATTCTAGAAACAATTTCAGATTTATTAATAGTATTTTCTCATTATAAGAAATTTCATCATTAATACTTTAATAATAATATCAACAGTTTAAGAATATTTTGTAAATAAAAAGAAATTCATTGAAATTAAAATTCGATTGTTTTGAAACATAAATGAATTTTAAATGTTTTATATAAGGATTTGATTTTTTTTATTTTTTTTTATTAATTTATAATCGATATTATTACACAAGTAAGTATTTATATTAAAAAATAATAAAAATCATAAATTTAAATTTTTTATTGTTGATTTTATTTCTTTAGAATTTAATT
>JAEEGK010026270.1_pt1 | contig 11869 bp, 11 predicted proteins | sample 8958771 | NCBI WGS metagenome assembly JAEEGK01 (sample SAMN16246547, study PRJNA631951) | gut metagenome | biome: gut microbiome; feature: rumen; material: SC-attached | host: Bos | place: Iran: Karaj | collected 2018-10 | reverse complement strand
CGCCATCCTCTTTTTTTATTTGTTCCTGAGTTCTTCGACGAACACCGCAAGTCTTTCCATAGCGATCTTCAGTCTTTCCAGTGAATATGCATACGATATTCGAAGGAATCCTTCACCGCTATCACCAAACGCCGTTCCCGGCACGACAGCCACATTCTGTGCATCCAGGAACGCGAACGCGAATTCCTCACTTGTCATATTGAATTCCCTTATATCCGGGAATACATAGAACGCACCGAACGGTTCGAAGCAGGGAAGATTCATTTCCTTAAATTCGTTCATAAGGTATCTTCTTCTCTGATTGTACGCTTCCATCATTTCCGCAACGTCATCGTCTCCGTTTTTAAGCGCTTCGACAGCCGCATACTGGCTTGTCGTGGGAGCACACATGATCGCAAACTGATGAAGCTTGATCATCTGCTTGATCACGAGTTCGGGGCCAAGTGCATATCCGAGTCTCCAGCCTGTCATTGCGTATGCCTTCGAAAAGCCGTTTATAACAATGGTTCTCTCCTGCATTCCGGGGAGTGAGCAGATCGAAACATGCTTTGATTTGTATGAAAGTTCCGAATAAATCTCATCGGAAATGACCATCAGGTCATATTTTTCGATAATGGGAACGAGTTTTTCAAGATCACTCTTTTCCATGATCGCACCCGTAGGATTGTTCGGGAAAGCAAGGATCAGAACTTTGGTCTTTTCCGTGATCGCGCTTTCGAGTTCCCCGGGAGTGAGCCTGAACTGATTCTCGTTCTTTAAAGGAAGGATAACGGGGACGCCGTCAGCCATTATCGTACAGGGTTCGTAAGAAACATAGCAGGGTGTCGGGATTATAACTTCGTCTCCGGGATTTAACATGCAGCGAAGTGCAAGGTCGATACCCTCGGAACCTCCTACCGTAACCAAAGTTTCTTTTAAGGGATCGTACATAACGCCCTGTTTTCTTGCATAGTAATTGCAGATCTCCTGTCTTAATTCTTTTATACCTGCATTTGATGTATAGAAAGTTCTGCCTTTTTCAAGCGAATAGATACCCTCGTCTCTAATGTGCCAGGGCGTGTCAAAATCGGGCTCGCCTACACCTAAGGAAATTGCATCTTCCATTTCGCTTACGATATCAAAGAACTTTCTGATACCCGAAGGCTTTATCGTTGTTATTTTATCTGAAAGCGGGTTTCTCATGGTGTCATTTTTAACCTTTCGTCAACGTATTTCTTGGCAAGGATCGTTCCGTGATCCTTATATTTCTTAAGTATAAAATGTGTTGCGGTGCTGAGCACCGTATCGAGTGTCGATAATTTGTCTGATACGAAATTCGACACTTCCTTAAGAGATTTGCCCTCTAAAGAAACCAGAAGGTCATAACCGCCGGAAATAAGATAAACACTGTTTACCTCGGGATATTTGTAAATTCTCTCTGCGATACTGTCAAAGCCCTGACCGCGCTGAGGGGTAACTCTTACTTCGATAAGAGCGGAAACCTTCTCAATGCTGGTCTTTTCCCAGTCTATAAGTGTATGATATCCGCAGATCACGCCCTCCGCTTCCATCGCGGCTATCTCATTCACAACATCAATTTCTTCCTCGCCGAGCATAACGGCAAGTTCTTTCAGATCAATTCTGCTGTTCTTTTCAATTGCTTTTAAAATCTTTTCGCGCATATCATTCTCCTTGTGTTCGTGTAATGTATTTTTACTCACAGTACTTTGAATATCTCGTCCTGTTTTATCTTGTCTATATATCTTACGTCTTCGCCGTTAACGATGACTTTGTCATTATCGGAAGTAAATTCTCCGATCTTAACAGCTTCGATTCCTTCGCCTTTAAGCTTCTCGATCATATCATCCGCATCTTCGCAGACGATCAGTAACATTCCCGAAGACTTAAGTGCATACGGATTGATATCATAAAAGTTGCAGACTTCGATGATCTCCTGTCTTACGGGAATCGCTTTGATATCAGCCTTCAGTCCGCATCCCGCTGCGCTCGCAAGCTCCCAAAGTGCTCCGAAAATACCGTGCTCGGATACATTCTTCATGGCCGTCGCATTTAAAAGACTTGCCGCTCGGGCTTCTTTTGATACTGAGAAATCTTCAATTGAGAGATCAAAGAAATCCGAAAAGTTCCTTCCGAAGTGTGCGCTTATCTCATCTTTTTTTTCTTTGAAGATCCGATAAGCACCCTCAAGTGCAATGCTCTTTGCTGCCAGTATCGCGTTGCCGGGTTTTATATTCTTTTTGTCGAGACTCTTTTCTGCGAGATCATCTTTTATAAAAGGCTCTCCGAAAGCGGTAATGCTGACTATAATACCTCCTGTATTGCGATCGTCATCATTTCCGTTTTCCTGTTCTGATAAAATCGGCTTACCGATCATCGGACTAACCTCGGAGTGTCCGCCGATGATTGCCGCACCGAGTACAGCGCATTCATCGTTTACCGCTTTCTCGACTTCTTTTATCTCTCCTTCTTCGCATTCGGGGGAGATCATGAGAGAAACGGTCACATATTTTACGGCAATACCGCCTGCCGCAAGATCATTCGCCGCTTTAATGAGCGCGATTTTTGCTCCGTCGGCTCCGAATCCTTCTGAAACGGCAATGCCCATTCGGTCATTATCCGAACAATTCAAAATGGCGCAGTCTTCTCCGAAAGCCGCGCCAGTAATCATCTTATCACTTTTAACTTTTATTTCCTTTAAAATCGACCTTTTCAGGACATTTTCGGAAATCTTTCCATCCACCATCGCGTATCACCGGTTTATTGCTTTTTTCAAATTTTTAACTTATACTTTACGTACAAAACAATAAATTGCGAAAAATTCAACCGGCACCTTGAGCCACTTGAAATCCCTTAGACGAGAGCACTTATCACAAAGGGAATTACCATCGCAATACAAAGTACAATCGCGACTATCGCTATAATGGTTTTGGATTTTTTGGTATGTAAATTCATCATAACTGTGCACCTCAAACAATGTGTACGAAAGGATTATAAATGATATTTCCCGTTTTTGCAAGTGTTATAGTCTTCTGCATATGGCTTGCATACGAAATACGAAAGAGCAATAAAAAGGGCGACAAGGCCGAAAAAGCATTCTGGGCAAGAGAGGCCGAAGCCGACAATACACGAAAAGCTTCACTCGACGATCTGCACTACATCGTCATCCCCGATGAAATATTTCAACCCTTCTTAAACAGTAACGGCGAATTCATTGAATCAGATGAAAACCATGAAAAAGTTTTCGCAGATGCCCTGATCGCATTCAAGCATTTAAAAAACAGCAAGATCGTAAATTTTTCAAACATTTCAAATACGGATCTGAAGCTTACTTACGGAGCTGCAAATCTTCCCGAGCTTACTTTGTATGACCAGAACTTCGTTCTTTTGATAAGAACCCTTCAGTCCATGGGCGAGTATTTCCTTGCAAAAGGCGATAAGGAAACCGCCAAGAACATGCTCGAGTTTGCCGTTTCTTCGGGAAGCGACACGATCAGCACCTACAAGCTTTTAGGTTCCATCTATTTAGAGGAAGAGGATTTCACAAAGATCAATTATCTCTCATCCTCCGCATCCCTGTTAACCGGTCTTACGAAAGGACCGATCCTTAATTACCTTCACGAGATCGCTCCCACGAGCGAAGAGAAGGAAGAAAGCATTCTCGAAATTCTCGATCAATAAAATAACTGTAAATAAAAAAGGCGGTACAATTTGTACCGCCATATTTTTATTCTGTTTCTTCTTCGTTTTCCTCGACATCCTCTTCGGTATTCTCTTCGGGAATTGCTGCCAGACTCTCATCGATGTTTTCTTCGAATTTGTAATTTTCGATGTTTCGTGTGATATATTCGTTGTAAATATCATCTATCTTACCATATCCGGTAAAATGCAGTCTGTACGGGATATGAGCATATTTGTTGGTTTCAACTCCGTCCCATTCAACAGTCAGATCTTTTCTGGTCTTATAATAATCCTTTTCGGAATAGATGAAAGAACCGTCGGGTGCGAACTGAACATCATTCCAGTTAACATAGAAATAATAATCGTAATATATGTCAACATCTTTCTTATTGACATCTTTTACCGTATTCTCATAATGCATTTTGTATACCGTAACAAGCATATTGTTGGGAGAAGATACGCTGTCTTTTGCCGTAAGGAAATAGTTTCCGATGTAATTGATATCAAGTGTAAATCCTTCAACCCAGTTGTATGTGGTTCCACGGATTATATCGTTTGCCTGCGCCTTCATTTCCTCAAGTGCGGATTCGGGAATCTGAGAAGCAGTTGTCAGATATTCACCCAGTCCTTCGACCTTAAAAGACTTGGATTCAGCATCCGGCATCTTTGCATAATCGTTTATATATTCATCAACACCGTACGGATACTGGATTTTTACGGTAATCTCATCTCCGTTGCTCAAACCTCTGCTATCGCCTTCGATAGAGTAGTATAATCCGTTTTCGGGATAATAGGCTATTAATGCCTGTCCGTTGGGCGATATTCCGGAGAATGAAACTTCAACGCCGTCAAAAGGATCAAAACGGGGAACTTCCTGGAGACCGGATACAGTGTATTCGATATCGGAATAGTCGACTTTAACCTTAAACTTCTTGGCGATCTGATCCATCTCTTCATCATCATAATCAGAATCCCATGAGAATGTGATAACATCGCCGTTCGATAATCCCGAATACTGTGATAAACCTCCGTCAAGTTCGGTTCCTACAATAAATAACTTTGCAGCATCTTTTTTATCGTTAACATCAATGTCGTAAAGCATAAGACCCCAACGGAAAAGTTCGTTATCATTAACGTACTTTTTTATCGCATTCGACATTTTAAATTTATTTTCGTTTTCTTCATAGAATCTGTCTTCGTCAAAAACGTAGGTTGCTTTGCCGTATCCGTTATATCCCGAAGTTTCTATCGTAATGTAATCGTTCATGTTGACTTTTGATCTGTGCAATGTGATCGCAAGAACGATTGCAACGATAGCAATTATCGCAATTACGGCTATAACGACTAAAGCGACTGCTGCCGCACCGATTCCGATAATGGCCTTCTTTTTGTTGGATCCCTTTTTCTCAGGCTTGGTTTCTGTCTTTGCCTCGTCTTTTACCTCTTTAGCGGGAGCCTCATCTTTTGTTTCCTTTGAAGGTGTCTCTTCGGCAGCTTTTTCCTCTGCCTTGGCTTCCTCCTTTGCTTCTTCGACAGGAGTTTCCTCTTTTGCTTCTTCCTTTACTTCTTCAGCAGGTGCTTCTTCGACAGGAGTTTCCTCTTTTGCTTCTTCCTTTACTTCTTCAGCAGGTGCTTCTTCGGCAGGAGCTTCCTCTTTTGCTTCTTCCTTTGCTTCTTCAGCAGGTGCTTCTTCCTTTGCTTCTTCGGCAGGAGCTTCTGCTTTAACTTCTTCTGCAGTCTCTTCTGTTTTTTCTGCTTCAGATTCCGCTGTCACAATTTCCTTTTCGTTTTCCATATGCTCTCCTTTTACGATTTTTTTAAATCATGCGACAAATTTACTTTAACACATCACACTTCTTGGTACAACATAATCTGTTAACCATCTGTCGCCATTATTTTGATCCCTTTTGCCCTGTCGGTCAAAATTCTTTAAGAAAACACTCACTGCATTTAGGCGTAGGAGCCTTGCAGATGGTTCTGCCCAAGGTGATCAAATGCATGTTCCATAAGATCCAGTGGTCCTTGGGGATCTTCTTCATAAGATCGAACTCCACCTCGGTCGGATCTTCTTTTTTAGTGATACCGAGTTTCCTGCTGATTCGTCCGACATGAGTATCGACCACGATACTCGGCTCATTGTAAATATTCCCGCGGATAACGTTTGCGGTTTTGCGGCCGACCCCGGGAAGCGTTAAAAGATCTTCCATCTTCTCGGGAACCTTTCCTTCATAATCCGAGCAGATCTTCTTACAGCATCCGATGATATTTACCGCCTTCGCATGATAAAACCCAAGCGGGTGAATAATCTCTTCCAGTTCCGCCGGATCGGCATCCGCGAAATCACGGGCATTTTTATATTTGGAAAAAAGTGTCGGAGTTACGGTATTTACTCTCGCATCCGTACACTGCGCCGAGAGGATTGTGGCTATCAAAAGTTCAAGCTCGTTCATATGGTCAAGATAACAGATCGCCTCTGTTCCGTACTCTTTATCCAGTGCTTCGATAATCTTTTCTATTCTTTCTTTCTGATTCATGTTTTTCTCACTTTTATCACTGCGCTTGGGTCTGCCGACAGCGTATTTTCATATATTCACAAACCAAGTATATTATTAAACTTCCCTTTATTCAATCCGCATTTCAGATTTGAATTTTACTTTAAAGAGTTGACAAATCCTTACATGGATTTTAAAATGAAACTGCTTTCATTTTTATTTTGGAGTAAAAAAATGCCTAAAGTATCGGAAGAATATTTTGAAAACAAGAAAAAGAACATAGTTCAGGCTGCCTACAGGGTATGCTTAAGAAAACCCGTGGAAATGGTCACAATGACTGACGTTATTGAGGAAACCGGTCTTTCGCAGGGCGGAATATACCGTTTTTACACAGATCTGGACGAGATCTTTTCAGACATGCTTACGGGAATGCGAAAAGAATACAATTTTATCGATAAGATCGAAAAGGATCTTTCCGACTCCGAAAACGCTTCTTTTGAAACGATCACCCGTAAAATATGCACTATCCTGGCTGATGTAATGGAAGAACATCTGATGGATATCCAGAAGATCAATTTCGATCTTACCGTTCTTGCCATCAACGAACCCGAACGTGCGGAAAAGATCGCCGGCAGCACAAAAGGCAGAAGTAATTTCGAATACCTCGGAGCCACTCTTCTTCCCATGCTCGCAAATGCTTGTTCCCAAAACCATTTAATGCCCAAGGGCGATCCCAATGATATTATGAAATTCATTTCGGCAGCTTATGTCGGTATCGAAACCGACTGTATTTTATCGGCATGCTACGGCAAGGCTCCGATGAATACCCAATGTGAACCTCACGCAATGTTTAACATGCTTGCAAATACCATAATCCTTTTATTCGGAGGAAATGTAAATGATTAGATCCCTTCCAAAACCCACCGGTGAATATGCCGTGGGAACTTTTACATATACGGTAAAAGATGACAGAGAAGAAGTTATGCCCCGGGGCGGAATGAGAAGTGTTGCGGCAAGAGTCTACTACCCTGTCAGTAAAGACAGTGTCGAAGAGTGCTCGAAGCCTGTCGGTCTTTCCGAGAACATGATAAAAGGTTTTAAAATGGCTTTTAAAGTTGCTCCCGACTTCAAAAAAAATCCGGAAATGAATGTCTCCGAATGCTACATAAACGCTCCACGGATCCCGGATAAAAAATTCCCTCTTATCATGTTCAATCACGGCTACAATTCTTACAGAGAAGGGAACTCTTTTCTCTGTATTGACCTCGCCTCACACGGCTATGTCGTGATCTCCGTCACTCATTCTTATGAAGGTTTATGCACCGAATTCGACGACGGCTCCTTTGTGTTCTTTGATAAAACAATTACAAAGAAAATGTACGAACCGATGCTTCCGGGTATTCTTGCTGTATTAAAACTTACGAAGTCCAGGGGAAGTAATGAAGAACTGGCCGAAAAGTTTGACGAGGCACAACGAAAATACTGCAGATTCATGATGGGAAGACTCCCCGAATGGGTAAAAGATAATGAAGCCGCACTGGAATATGCCAAAAAGAATCTGTCGGATCTGATAGATTTTGAAAAAGGCGTTGGTGTATCCGGACATTCCATGGGCGGAAACACAGCCTATGCACTTTGCGCGAGGAACTCTGATTTTACCTGCGGAATTAACATAGACGGCGGTCTTTTCGGCGATTATTCCGATGATATCATGACAAAACCCTTTATGCAGTTAAGCTGTAAAGATAATGAACACGTTGTAACAAGAGTCTACCTTCGTCACACAAAACCAATATACAAGGTATTCTTTAAAGACATGAAACATATAGGTTTCGCCGATGCAAAACATATGATCCCGATGAAATCCGTGGTGGGAAAACTCGATGCCGACACTGCACACGAACTCGTAAGCAAATGCCATCTTGAATTTTTCGATGCATTTCTTAAAAAAGAAAAAAGTGAGCCGGCTTTTCCCGAAAGTGATGTCATAACGGTTTCAAAATTCGAACCCGATATGCAGTAGGAAAACCGTCATCCATTCTCCTGATGAAAAAATCTTTTTTATATTTATCCTTTTTTATCTGGATCTTCTGTCAAATACGGGATTGTTTTTGTAGTATTCAGTACATTATACTTTTTTACGATTTTCTATCAAGAAATTCTATTGACCAGTCTTCATCTTCGATCTTGTATGTTCCGCCACAGTAAGGACAGGTCTTGTTTTTCGTGGCATCAAAACTTGCGCCGCAGTTCGGGCAGTGGATTCCCGTGATCTGAAATCTCATATTAACGGGCTTGTTGACATTCTTCTTCATTACGACACGAACCGTTTCGTCGACCCTGCTGACTTTGCCGTTCATATAATATGTGTTTGTCAGAAATACATCCGAGGTACAAAAAACATAATCGCCCTCTGTCTTTATATCCACTAATCCGACAACGCCTCTTGAAGCAACTTCGATTACATTTTTGTATGCCGGGTTGATTCCTTTTCCGTTATAAAAAGGAAGCTCGGTCGGATCATCCGAAAGAAGCATCATTTTTACCATCGACATTACTTTGCCTGCGAAGAAGAAGTAAGAGAATTCGGGAGATATCTTTTTCATGAATTCCTCGAACTGCCTTACCGTACCGAGATACGGAACTGCAGACAGTTTTTTGGAAGAAAGGATCGCAAAGCGAATCAAAACAATGATAGTTCCTATTATCCAGCCTTGGACTGCTCCGGAGAATATCGCCATAATGCCGGAGAGCAAAAACATGCTTACAGAGTTTCCAAGGATACTCATCGCATTATTCATAGTTGAAGAATCACCCGTGACCGTAGCACCTACGACTCCCAGAACACCGAGTAAAGCAAGAAGAACCGACAGTATAATGCCCAAAAGCAGAAATACTCCCGCTGTGATTCCCATAGCGGGTAAAATGGTCTTTCCGAACATTTCGCCGTATGTATATGAAAAATCCGGTTCAATATGATAGTCGGAGATCTTCGGATATAGTTCGCTCATCTTGAATTTGTTGCCGCACGAAGGACATCCGTCAATCAGATTCTTAATTTTGGTGGGAGTACCGCAGTCGGGGCAGATGTATTCATCATCCGCAACATCTTCGGGAGATGTTACCGATGTCAGTGTCTGATGGATTTTGGATCTTTCTTTGTATTTAAAAAGCTTTTTGCCGTCTTTGAAAAATTCTTCCTTCTGACCGCAGGATCTGACTTCGACACTGTTAATGTAATGACCGTCTCTCCATTTGTCTCCGAGATTCAGTCCGCCTGACAAATTGCCTCGTGTGGAATAATTGAAACTGGCGGTAAGTCCGTGTCTTTTTATTCTCTGGTTCTGCAAATGAAGAGAATACTGCAGATCGCGATCTGCATCTTTTAACCTTTCTCCGTTGTTTATCGAATCATCGAGTCCGGCGATAAATCTTTCGAATATGATATCGCTGTCTTTTCTGAATTCTGCTGCCATGCTTTATCCCCCTTTGCGCTTTTTTCCTACTGTACTCTCATTATACAAAGAAAGCGCTTTAGTCAAAATTCTTTTTTGGGCAATTTATGCGGTTTTATCTTACTAAAAGATTATTTCCTCTTGTTAAGTTTAATGATCAGATATATTCCCATGCCCAGCGCCACAACGAATCCCCCGAATCCGAGTGCCGGTATTCCGAGTATCTGCGGCTGCATGTTGGTGGTGCAGATAAGTGACGAACTTACTATAAGCGAAGCCATGATAATACATAAGATCATGTCGGATACGAGATTTTCCACCCTCTTCATAAGCGGTTCAAAGCCGACCGGCTCAATGTTTAGTTTCGTCTGTCCTTTTATGACGGACTTCATCATATCCGCTGAAAGTGAAGGGATGGTCAGTGATTTCTTGGCTGAATCATAAACTGCCTTTGCATCCCCGATCATTTCCTGCTTTAAGTCAAACTCTTCGAGCATATCCTGCATGACTTTTCCCGAGAAAAGCTGCGCCATGTTGACATCGACGTTAAGTTTCGTGACAACACCCTCGATCGTGATAAGGGCACGAACGAGCATTGAAAATCCTCTCGGAAGTGATATGCCGTGTCTTGCGGCAAGTTCGACTACTTCGGATAAAAGTTCTCCGATGTTCATATCTTCAAGATTCATCGCGCAGTATCTTTCCATCACATCGTCGATATCGTTAAAAAGAACCGGGTGATTGATCTCTTTCGTCGGTTTCCCGAGAGAGAGAACAGCGTTTTTCATAAGATTTGCATCTTTTTGAACCACGGCGGTGATAGCCGTTTTCAGGATATTCTGCTCTTTTTTGCCGAATCTTCCTACCATGCCCCAGTCAAGCCAGACGATCTTACCGTTTAAGATCTCAAGATTGCCCTGATGGGGATCTGCATGGAAGAGACCGTCATCCAGCACCTGTTTTAAAAAGTTGTTAACGAGTTTTGTTGCTACTTCTTTTCTGTCATAACCTTCTTCATCGAGTTTCTCAAGATCGCCGATCGAGAAACCGTCGATAAAACTCATGGTCATGACTCTCTGCGTGGTATAATCCTCTTCTATGACAGGACATGTAACATAATTTATGCCTGCCATATTTTCGGCAAATTCCATAGTGGTCTCTGCTTCGATCGTAAAATCGAGTTCGTTTATGGATACTTCTTTTAACTCTTCGACGAGCATGTTAAAATCAACCGTCTGATTGACGGGAGATATCTTTGCCATTCGTGCGGCTTTGGTCAAAAGAGCAAAGTCCTTCATCATCATGTCCGCAACATACGGGCGCTGCACTTTGACGACCACTTTTCTTCCGTCAGGAAGGACGGCTGCATGAACCTGTGCTATGGATGCGCTTCCCAAAGGCTTTTCGTCTATGGATTTAAAGAGTTCGTCTATCGGTTTGCCGAGCTCACTCTCTATTTCTTTTTTTATGATCTCTATATCAAGCGGCTTGACATCGGCTCTTAATTTCTCAAGTTCCTCGCAGTATTCCTTAGGCAGGAAATCGCCTCTTGAACTCATTATCTGTCCGATCTTGATAAAAGTCGGACCGAGGTCTTCGAGAATATGTCTTAAGTTCTCGGGTGTAAGACCGTTTTTGACTATATTGTGCTTTCTTATTACCGCTAAGATCTCTTCGAGACGCTTGGTCTCATCAAACATTTCCTTGGGAATGTTTCGTAAGTTCATCTCAGTTCTCGTCATCCGAAACACCTCCCCCGCGGTTTGAGTTTTTCTCATATTCAAAGGTTCTTTCCACAACGTTTCCGTTTTCGTCTTTCTTTGAATTTAAATAAAGACTTCTTCCGTGACCGAGTTCGAGAGTATGGTCCTCCCTTTCCTTCGCCTCGCGTTTCTTCATGATCTCTTCACGGTTGCCGTTGTAAAGAAGCTCTTCATTGTCGACAGCACCCATGCCCATTATCGCACTGCCCCTTCGAAGCAGGTCTTTGATCTCTTCGTTCTGTTCATCTATGCTTCCGAGCCCGGCAAGTATGATCTTTTTCGTTGCGTCCGTCACTCTGTTCATAAATAAAATCACCCTCTTTTTTTATCCGTTTATTAATCTAAAACGATATAAATATATTATATAACAAAATAAAAAAAAGAGTATTAGTACTAATACTCTTTCTCTTATGTGCTTTTACTCTTCCTCGTAATTCATGGATTCTAAGAATACTCCCATGGACTGTGCCATGTTTTCTAT
>JAEEGK010026267.1_pt1 | contig 11869 bp, 13 predicted proteins | sample 8958771 | NCBI WGS metagenome assembly JAEEGK01 (sample SAMN16246547, study PRJNA631951) | gut metagenome | biome: gut microbiome; feature: rumen; material: SC-attached | host: Bos | place: Iran: Karaj | collected 2018-10 | reverse complement strand
TGGGCTTCGGCATTGCTTATTCTGGACCAAGGGCAATGCGAGAGCCTTTATACGCGGGATAAGCAAAGTGGCAGATTCCCGCGCTCTTTTTATATGCTCCCCTCAACACAATTATCACTCCAACGTCAAGGGAATCGCGCTGGGAAGAAGTTGCGCCCGACACGGATTAGGGTGGCTGTATGAGTAAATGGACTTCTGATGATGATAAATATGTCCTGTATATGGACATCATGGGATTTAAAGAGAGAGTGAGATCTACAGACTTTTCCGTCCTTCAAGAACAATTCAATGAGTTGTGCTCAAAATTGAAAAACCGGATTAGTCCTCTCACTACGGGCGAACATCTAGTATACTATCAATTCTCTGATTCCATTGTATTAACCACAGATGAAGCCACTCCGAAAGGGCTTAATCTAATGATTAGAGCGGGGGCAACCATTATGCAGGAATCCATGAAAGTAAAATTTCCAATAAATGGAGCCATCGCAAAAGGGAAGTTTTCATGTGACACAGAAAAAAACATTTTTTTTGGTCAAGCATTAGTTGATGCCTACTTGTTGCAGAGTACTTTATTTTACTACGGGTTAGCAGTACATCCAAATGTTGATGTGGACATTAAAAAATTTATGAGTCGACCCAATGAGCAATATAAAAAGACGAGCAAATTGCTCTTTTCTATGCCAATACCTCTAAAAGGGGGAAGTGCTTCATATTACAATGTTAATTGGAATCTTTTGGGTGCAAATAATGACATAAAGGATACAACAAGAGAAGCACAAAGACTGCTGAATGATCTGGAAAAAGGAACAACAATAGGCAATCCTCGCATCTATATTGAAAACACTCGACAAATAATTGACAATGTAAAAAGTATATTTGATGAACTACTTCAAAATTGATTATGGTATGAAAAAAATCTTCTTTATTATCTTGTTATCTCTTTTTTGTCAAAATGTATTTGCCTATGATTTTAGTGCAGTTGCACCCACAGGGCAAACTTTGTATTATGATTATGTGTGGAGTAGTGGTGGTAGTGGTGAAGTGGTTGTGGTTGGAGGTTCTGGTCTGACATCATTCCTCAATATTCCAATTACAGTATCTCATAATGCAAACTCTTATTTTGTGGTAGGTGTAGGTAATAATGCATTCTATGGATGTACCGCATTGAGTTCAGTACGGATTAATAGCTCTGTAACCAGCATTGGTTCTTCTGCATTTGCGAATTGTACAGGCTTAACATCTGTGACGATACCCAGTTCTGTAACTAGCATTGGTTCTTCTGCATTTGCGAATTGTACAGGCTTAACATCAGTGACGATACCCAGTTCGGTAACTAGTATTGCATCTTCTACTTTTGCGAATTGTACTGGATTGACATCAGTGACGATCCCCAGTTCGATAACCAGTTTTGGAACTTCTGCATTTGCAAATTGTACAGGATTAACATCAGTGACAATACCTAGTTCTGTAATAAGCATTGGTGTGGGTGCATTTTGGGACTGTACAGGACTGACAACTTTGAATTTCAGAGCGGATAGTTGTATCTACGCAGGAGGAAATAATTATTCAGCATCGCTCTAGTACAATAATGGACTGATTTTTTCGTTATCTCGTTATGGAAGACCAAAAACACACAGCAGAAAGCATCATGGAGCTGATAAACAGTCTGCCTATCATGGAGCGTATCAAGCTGCACGACCTGTTCAAGGGGGTGCAAACTGCATCATCAGACATGGAAGAGTACCTGACGGAACAAAGGTTCTCGGGCGGACGGGTGTGTCCCATATGTGGAGGGACTCATGTACAGCGAAATGGGAAGCGAAAGAATGGGGCACAGAAGTTTATCTGTAAGGACTGTGGCAAGACGTTCTCTATAAGGAAGAACACCATTTTTAACGGCACGCGTAAGAGCCTGTCGGTATGGAGAGAATACATGAGCTGTATGGCGGAAGGGTTGACGATAGACCAAAGTGCCGAACGGTGTGGCATAACGCATTACACATCATTCATATGGAGGCACAAGATTCTCGACGCCCTTGGAGAGTGTTCCAAAGACACAGAGCTGTCCGGCATTGTAGAAGCAGACGAGACATTCATGCCGTTGTCATTCAAGGGCGACAGGTCCCTTTTCACAACGGGAGAGGTAGAGCGGCAGGCACGAGTCCGAGGAGGGGAGAACCACAAGAGGGGCCTATCGGACGAGTTGGTGTGTATCCCATGTGCCATAGACCGCAAGGGCAACGCCGTAAGCAGAGTGGCCAAGCTCGGGAAATGCTCGACCAAGGCCGTGAGGGAGGTTCTTGGCGGCCATGTGAACCATGAGGCCACCCTGTGCACCGACGAGGAAGCCTCATACCGCAAATTCGCGAAGGAGAACGGTAATGCCCTTGTCCAGATTAAGGGTGGCAAGGGGACGGTGAAAGGCATATACCACATACAACACCTCAACGCATATCATTCCAACCTTAAGAACTTCATCGGGCAATTCAAAGGAATATCGTCCAAGTACTTGAACAACTACCTCGTATGGAACAACGAAGTGGAACGCAGAAAGGATGGTTTTGCGGGAAAGGCAGTAGCCGTACTCCAACAGGTGGCATCAGCAATTTTTGAGGAGACCTGCTCGGCTCTCTTTTTGAGACCAGCTGTGCCTCTTCTGGTAAAAAATCAGTCCTAAATCAAACTAGAGCGATTAATATATAAAGCTTTGATAGTCTCTACAATGATGAAACTAGATAGGATTCAATAGATTAACTTTTTTATATATAACAGTATCAAATAGATATATTATCATGTCAATATTCAAAGACAAGACCCTTATGATTACTGGGGGAACAGGTTCCTTTGGTAATGCTGTTTTATAAAGATTTCTCCGTACGGATATTGGGGAAATTCGTATTTTCTCACGTGACGAGAAAAATAAGATGATATGTGATTAGCGTCATAAATATAAGGTGAGGTACTATGATGTGACACAAAGACAAATGCTGTCTTTGAGGCTTTAGTCAGAGGTGTTAGGAAACGGTTTCTATGGACCAATTAAACACTGAAGAGACAAAAGTCGCCATAACAACTTATTTCTCAAGATCAACCTATAACCTGCTGACGAATGAGGGAAATTGCCAGATAATCATACTTTTTTTGTCGAGAACTGTTCTGCATAGTGAGGAGGTTGGAAGGGAATTTCTTGCATTTTGCCATTTTATGGATAGGGGGAATAAAGAGATTATAAGACGTTATCCAGCCTTTTTGAAATTATTGAAGGAGGTTGTGAGGAGAATACACCAAAGTAAGAATCAAATATCGGATGATAAACTATGTTTGGGACATCTCGTTAATGTTTCATGTGAATGATCACACGGTGAACCATGAGCCATTCCGCTTCGTGACGTCCGACAAGACAATGCTTCTGGCTTCTGGTGCATTTCATGATACGAATAATGTGATGACCTATCAAGAGTTCAAGGAATGGATAGCATAAGGTAAGAGACAGTATAAAGAAAAGGCTCTAGTTTATAATAAGACTGATTATTTATGCTGCGAAGAGGCTGAATATCAATAACACTGAGAGAAAGTCTGGTAGACTTTCGGGAAGAGCTCAAGTGTGGTGACAGAATATACTCACTCCTAGCATCCCGAAGTGAAGAAATGCCTGTGGCACTTCAATAGCGTCAGCGGAGAAAAAAAACGACAATGAGAAGGTTTGGCAAAAACCAGTCATATGTTGTACTAGAGCGAATAAAATTCATCAATTATTTTTTAACAGCTTCTAATATTGGCACTAATTGATTATGGATTATTGTGTGTTTCAATATGGCCATGATGATGACCAGATGGTTGCCATCCAGCATTTGTTGGCTGTTTGCAATCAAGATTTGTTTCAGCCTGTGGAGTGGTTCAGATGGCGCTATGAGCAGAATCCATTGGGGAAGGCTATTATTGTATGTGCACAAGAGAATGAGCGTATTCTGGCTTGCTTGGTAGTTGAGAAGCTCCATGTTATATGCGGAAGCGAAGTATGTCGCTGTGGATGTGTTACCAGAGTGGCTATAAAAGAGGGACCTGAGCGTGAAGCTATTCTCTCAAGGCTTCTTGCTGTTGCAGGGAATGAGGCGAAGGATCAAGGGTTAGATATTATTTTTGCTTTTAATTCTGTGTCTGATCAATTGAGAGATGCTGAATCCGAATGGACCAATGATTCAGTAGAAACCTCACAAGTTATCCAGCCGATGCGGCCGTTCCGCTCGATTTTCCGTTTGTCTGATGTAAATAAGGCTTTCGTCCCTAATAAGTGTACGGCATACCATCCTGTAGGTATTGACACTATCTGTTTTGATGGATTGGCAAATTCATTTGCAAGAACAGGTGGATGGACCTTGGAACCCGCAATGTTTAAGTGGATTGTCTCTTTTACTAATAAAGAGTATGCTCTTATTGATAATAATGATGTTACTGCTATTGCAGCGTTAGGACATAGAGGTATTCAAAAGGATGCCCATCTTCTGATGATGATTTCGAACAAGGAGGGTGTTCCTGCGGGTAGACATTTGAGAGATGTGTTAGAGGTTATTAGAGAAAGGATAAATCCCGATGAAGTGAGTGCTGTTGAGTCGGAACAACTCTTGTCTGGCGGTGGTCTGTTGAAGAGTAAGACACAGGTGAATTATGCGTATCAGCTCCTAAAGGGTGGAGTTGGTAATGTGAGGGAGATGGCGATGGCAATACATAGATGGTTGTAGATTCATCATTTCTATGAATGCTGTAGTTATCCCGATTTGGATTAAATGTTGCTTTCTGTTTTAGTTGAACTATTTTTCTGAATTATTGATGTTTAAAACTAAGTAAACGAAAAAACTGAAACAATATAAACAAGTATAAACCTAAACCCCAAGGGATGGTGTGTAATTTTTTTGGAGGGTGAAGTAATAAAGGGTTTTTTATTCATCAAGAATTAGAGAATTGGAGTATTTGTAAATTGCATATTTTGAATTTGATAAGAATTTGAGACTTTGATTGCATACAATTAATAGAAGTGGCCTTAAATGATTTGTTGTGTGAAGTATATGATATTGATCTGGTTTTGATGGCTTGTCTCGATTCAGAATAACTTTTGTCATCTTCTGTACTCATCTCAATTATTATTCTACAGCCCTCGTAGTGTGTACTTGTACATTCTTGTTTCCGACCCCCTATGTCATGATACGTAAGCCGGTTTTCATTCCTTACTTTTTTTGCATTTACATTACGAAATGTCAGCTTCTTTTTATTGTAGCTCTCCTACGAATTTGTTGGAAAAAACTTTTTTAAAGGTTGGCAGATATAAGTGCAGTACTATATAGAGGGGGAAAATAAGTTTTATGCACTCAGTTGAGATGACTACTATTTTTGTATTAATTGAATAATGATTAAAGAATCAGATGTATTATTTAAGCTGATCAGAATAGCATTAGGCAATGAGGATAATTTCTCATTGCCTAATGATGTTAATTGGGAAAAGATATATGACTTGTCTTTAAAGCAAGGTGTGGGTGCTATAGCATGTGACGGGATGTTGGCATTGAAAGAATGTAACATAGACGAGGTTTTGCGTTACAAATGGATGGGGCAGAGTATGGTGATTGAACAAAAGTATAATCATCATAAAAAGGTTCTTGCTGAGCTATCTTCCTTCTTTCAGCAACGTGGAATTAAAATGATGTTGCTAAAAGGGTATGGGTTGTCATTGAACTATCCAGTACCTGAGCATCGTCCATCTGGAGATATTGATATTTTCCTTTTCGGAGAAAAATCGAAAGCAGATGATTATGTGACTCAAGATTTAGGAATAAAGGTGAAGACGAGCTATGATAAGCACTCCTCATTTGTTTTTATGGGAGTCACTGTTGAGAATCACGCTGTTTTTTTTGATTTGGATTCTCATCCGTCGAACAGATTAGTAAATGAACAGTTATGTAAGTTAATTGATGGAAGAACAGATGAAATTAAGGTAGACGAGTCATTTGTCATAATCCCTAATCCTACACTGATGGCGGTTCACCTTTTGCGGCATACGGCATGTGATTTCGCTGCTAATTCTATTTCATTAAGACAGGTATTAGATTGGGCATCATTAGTATCTCAACATGGGGGTGAAATGGAGTGGCCAGTGATTATTTCTTTTGCTGAGAAGACTGGGATGTTGCAATTCTTTTGTCTGATTAATTCATTCTGTGTAGAGGAATTCGGTCTTGATAGGTCATTGTTTCCTTTGAAGGAGGAAATACCTATTGAGAATGGTCGCTTTGTTAAAGATATTCTTTTTGGGAAACGAGTATCTGATTTCCCAAATCATTCTCATAAACTGTATTATGGTATAAGAAAATCGATGCAATTTTGGCAGAATCGATGGAAATATAAAATGGTATATCCGGATAGTATATTAAATCTGTATTTTACTATTGCAAGAAATAGACTTATCCATTAGAATAATTTCATAAAGAACTGTTTTTGTATGTCTGAACGTAAACGTATTTATCTTTGTTTGGCTCACATGTCGGAGAATGGCATGGAGCAGAAGTATGTGAAAGAGGCTTTTGATACGAACTGGGTGGTGCCTCTGGGCCCTAATGTGAATGGTTTTGAGGCTGACCTGGAACAGTTCGTGGGTCAGGATAAGAAAGTGGTTGCTTTATCGTCGGGTACTGCAGCCGTGCATCTGGCTCTGATTGCTTGCGGCGTGCAGCCGGGTGATGAGGTTTTGGTGCAGAGCTTTACTTTCTGTGCTTCGTCTCATCCTATCACTTACTTGGGTGCTGTTCCCGTGTTTGTGGATTCGGAGAAGGATACATGGAATATGGACCCTGTTTTACTTGAACAGGCAATTATCGACCGGAAGGCCAAGACGGGTAAATTTCCCAAGGCTATCGTGCCAGTGGCATTGTACGGTATGCCCTACAATATCAAACGCATCATGGAGATTGGGGAGAAATATAATATCCCTGTCATCGAGGATGCTGCCGAGGGTTTTGGCTCTCGCTATAATGGTCAGGTGCTGGGTACTTTTGGTAAGTATGGTGTACTTTCTTTCAACGGTAATAAGATGATTACCACCAGTGGCGGCGGTGCCTTGATTTGTCCGGACAAGGAGGATGCTAATAAGATTATGTGGTATGCCACCCAGGCCCGCGAGGCCTATCCTTATTATCAGCATGAGGCTATTGGCTACAACTACCGCATGAGTAATGTGTGTGCCGGCATCGGTCGAGGTCAGATGACGGTGGTGAATGACCATCTGGCTCATCATAAGCATGTGCAGAAGATGTATAAGGAGTTGCTGGCAGGAGTGGATGGCATTACCATGATGAAGGCTCCGTCAGAGGAGTATGATGCCAACTATTGGCTTTGCACGATGTGTTTAGACCCCGATTTGCGTATTAAAGGTCAGGAGAATGCATATAAGAAGGTGATTACCGGTGCTGTGGGTGGTGCTGCTGGCGTCATCCATGCCGTGGATTCTGCCACGACGGATTGTCAGCCCAATGAAAATGTGGAGGCTTTGCGTATGTGGTTGGATGCCGCACAGGTTGAGGCCCGCCCCTTGTGGAAGCCGATGCACAAGCAACCTGTGTATATAAATAACCCTGCATACGTGAACGGTGTCAGCGAGGCGATGTTTAAGGTAGGCATGTGTCTGCCTGCAGGTCCTTACGTGAGCGATGATGATGTGAAGTATATTGTGGATTGCATTAAGGGTGCTATAGTCTGAGATCATTAACCTTAACCTTAACTTTTTAACCTTGACCTTGACTTTAACGTTAACCTTGACGTTGACTTTTCTTAACTTTAACTATTAATTTACTATGGCTTATGGGTGGGGTGAGGAATTATAGGGAGTATTCGGTTTGGAAGGAGACAGTGGATTCTGCTGCTTTGGTTTATGAGGAGGATGGTCAGAGACCTTGGTTTGAAAAGAAAGGGTTATGTGACCAGCTCCAGAGAGCTGCAGTTTCCATTAGTTCTAGCAATGCTGAAGGTTCAGCAAGGTCTTCTGATGCCGATTCCGTCCATTTCTTAGATTTCGCTCTGGGCTCCGCATTTGAGGCAGAAACGTAGTTGACAATCGCCAAGTATATTGGTTACATGGATGATAACCATAATAATGTATTAATCACTAACCTTTCATCTATCGAACGCCAATTAAATGGTTTAACCATCCGCAATAATTAAGGTTAGAGTTAAAGTCAACGTTGAAAAAACAGTCAAGGTTAAGGTCAACGTCAGCGTTGAAAAAAACAGTCAAGGTTAGAGTTAAAGTCAACGTCGATAGAAACTATTATGATTAATAAATTTTCAGACCCCCATATGACTACCCAGATGTCTTTGACAGAGATAATGTTTGCATTAGTTCGTGCGGCAGTATTGGATCAAGAGCCATCTATCCCCGCCAATACGATTATCGACTGGGATGGGTTGATGGATATATCTCAGGAACAAGGATTGATTGCATGGGTATATGATGGAATATGTAAACTGCCCTCAGAACAGCAACCACCAAGACTATATCGTATCAATTGGGGGATGTCTGCCCAAGATATTTGGGATCGGTACGAACAGCAGAAAAAGGTATTAGATGAAATGATTGGGGTTTGCCATGAGAATAATATGCGCCTTTTGTTGATGAAAGGTATTGGGTTGTCTGGGTTGTATCCAAAACCACAATCAAGGCCGTCAGGAGATATTGATGTTTTTTTGTTCGATGATTATGAGAAAGGAAATGTACTTTTTGGCGATGGTGTAAACGTTTTCGTGAATAAGCATGCTGCTTATGATTATCATGGTGCCCATGTGGAAAATCACGTGACGCCATTAGATACTGATACCGAGTTTGAAAGAAGAATAGGTGCATATCTTCAGTCTGAGTATACGAATGTATGTTTGAGGCCAGAAGGATACTATACTTTTAGCCCAATGGCGAACTTAATATACTTGGTGACTCATACACTTCATCATTTCAATCCAAATCAGGCGGTTCCGATTAGGAACATAATTGATATTATTTGGTTCACTTGGTGCAATAAGTTGCAATTACATCCACGCGAATGTTATCAGGTTATGTCTAACTTAAAATTAGATTCATCTTTTGAGTTATTTATCACCATGGGTGAAATAGTGTTGGGTATAGATATGCCTGATTACCATTTTGGATGTATTAAGCCAAAACATATTAAAGATATTAGAGATTATATTCTCAGATCAGGTCCTAAGCTGTTTGTTGCACATAATAATTCCAAGGATGAACAATATAGAATACTTTTCGATAATTACGGGCAGGCTAGGTCGGTTTATAAATATTTACCATCAAAGAAGGATAATCTCTTTTTTATCATTATGAGGCATAATGTTGCATTGTTTTTGAAACACCTGTTCAAAATCCCTGAAGATGTTGAATTTTCGATGGGATTGAAGAGTAAAATAAAGAAATATAAAAAAATGGATAAGGCTGTTTGATAAAAATATGTTTTTGTTTGCTTTGTATTAAAGATAATATGTACTATCATATGGCTCGAATAGACTGTTCTCATTAATATGGTTTTATATTTGGCAATGATTAAACAAGGTTGTCATGGCTTATTGTCATAACAACCTTGTTTTATTATTTTTTTCTATTAGTCGTTAGCTACTACATTTATGAAAAAAGCACTTATTACAGGCGTAACTGGACAGGACGGGTCGTACCTGTCGGAGTTTTTGATTGAGAAAGGGTATGATGTTCACGGCATCATACGTAGGTCATCGGTGGACTTCCGGGAACGGATTGCCCACTTGGAAGGGAATCCTCAGTTTCATCTGCATTACGGCGACCTTGGCGATTCGGTGTCGCTGGTGAAGGTGATAGCCATGGTGCAGCCAGATGAGATTTACAATCTGGCGGCACAGAGCCATGTGCAGGTGTCGTTTGACTCGCCGGAATATACGGCTAATGTGGATGCTACGGGTGTGCTGCGTGTGCTGGAGGCTGTCAGGGCCTGTGGCTTGGAGAAAACCTGTCGCATCTATCAGGCTTCTACGTCGGAGCTCTACGGCAAGGTGGAGGAGGTGCCCCAGAATGAGAATACTCCGTTCCACCCATATTCTCCTTACGCCGTGGCGAAGCTCTATGGTTTTTGGATTGTGAAGGAATACCGCGACGCATACGATATGTTCTGCTGTTCGGGTATCCTCTTTAACCATGAGTCGGAGCGTAGAGGGGAGACTTTCGTGACACGTAAGATTACGTTGGCGGCAGCACGTATCGCTCAGGGGCTGCAGGACTGCTTGTATTTGGGTAATTTGGACAGTTTGCGTGACTGGGGGTATGCGAAGGATTATGTGGAGTGCATGTGGCTGATTTTGCAGCAGGAGAAGCCGGAGGATTTTGTGATAGCTACGGGTGTGCAACATTCGGTCCGCGAGTTTACCGACTTGGCTTTCCGCCATGCAGGGATGGTGCTGAAGTTTGAAGGGGAGGGAATCGATGAAAGGGGTATCTGTGTGGAAGGCCCGGAGAACTTGAAGGGCAAAGTGTTGGTGCGGGTGAGTAAGGATTTTTACCGTCCGACGGATGTGGTGAACCTCTGGGGCGACCCGACCAAGGCGAAGGCCAAGCTGAAATGGGATCCGAATAAGACGACCTTTGAGGAGTTGGTGAAGCTGATGGTGGAGCACGACATCGCCAAGGTGGCCGCCGAAGGGGCTGCGGCCAAGGTGCGGACGAACTTGGCGGAGTACTTGGAAAAGGGCATCGTGAAGTAAACATCCAATTATTATATAATGATAAACATCTAAAGACACGAAATATACGAATAACAATGTCATTGTTATATTCGAAAGAGTCGTACAAGATAACTGGTGCTTTGTATGAAGTTCACAAGGAACTAGGACCAGGCCTACTTGAAAAGGTGTATCAAGAGGCTTTAGAAAAAGAATTGAGGATGCAAGGTATTCCCTTTGAAAGGGAGAAGCGTTTCAACATATCTTATATATAAGGGTGAGGCTCTTGAACAGATGTATGTCGCTGATTTTGTTTGCTATGACAAGATTATTGTTGAACTGAAAGCTGTAGATACTCTTTTGCCAATTTACACAGCACAAGTTATCAATTACTTGGCTATAACAGGATATAAACTCGGATTACTTGTGAACTTTAATACTGTCCAGATTAAACCCGAACGGATAGTTCGGTATTAGTGTTTTTCGAGTTTTTAGATGTAAAAAATGTACTAAGATGTATTTAGATAGTAAAATATATGTAGCAGGACATAGAGGGATGGTGGGGTCGGCTATTGTGCGTGAACTCGTGCGACAGGGATACAGGAACATCATAACCAGAACTCATGCTGAGCTGGATCTGACTCGGCAGGCTGAGGTGGAGGCTTTTTTTGCTGAGGAGAAGCCTGAGTATGTCTTCTTGGCTGCGGCTAAGGTGGGCGGCATCGTGGCCAACCAATCGGCTTTGGCTGACTTTATGTATGATAACATGATTCTGGAGATGAATGTTATCCATGCGGCATGGAAAAACGGCTGCAAGAAATTAGAGTTTTTGGGTTCGAGCTGCATCTATCCCCGCATGGCTCCACAGCCGATGACGGAGTCGTATTTGCTGACCGGCGAGTTGGAGAAGACCAATGAGGCGTACGCATTGGCTAAGATTAGTGGGTTGAAGTACTGCGAGTTTTTGAATCGACAATATGGTACAGATTATATCAGCGTGATGCCAACCAATCTTTATGGTCCGAATGATAACTATCACCCAGAGCACAGCCATGTGTTGCCGGCTTTGATCCGTCGTTTCCATGAGGCGAAGGTGATGGGCATGAAGGAGGTGATGTGCTGGGGTGACGGGTCTCCGCTG
>JAEEGK010026266.1_pt1 | contig 11870 bp, 10 predicted proteins | sample 8958771 | NCBI WGS metagenome assembly JAEEGK01 (sample SAMN16246547, study PRJNA631951) | gut metagenome | biome: gut microbiome; feature: rumen; material: SC-attached | host: Bos | place: Iran: Karaj | collected 2018-10 | reverse complement strand
TTTGAATGGGAGAAATGGGATGTTGCAGCCAACACTCCTTACTATCCTATCACCGGTGTTGCTCAGGCTCTTTACAGAATCTACTACTCACAGGATGGCGACAGACCTATCTGGCACGAGATGGATGCACATGTAAAGCGAATCATGGACAAGTGTGTCAAGAACAAGATTGAGACCTTCCCAAAGACCAGACACCGTGCAATTGCATGGAGCTGCGCACCTCTTTACTACTCACACTGGTGCACATGGGCTTACAACTGCTGGGGTATCAACACCATTATCAACATGGATTCGCTTATGTTCGACCAGTACCTGCGTACAGACACTTACGAGCACGCTCTTGAGGATCTGTCCTGGTTCAACGAGAAAGCACCCATGCGTGCAATGGCAGTAGGAGGACACGAGCACATCCTGTCCCTGTTCGATTATATGGAGAGATTCAACTGCGACATGGTCATCATGTATGACCAGCTTCAGTGCAAGGGAATGCAGGGCATCCACGGCGTATTCGAGGATGAGTTCAGAAAGCGCAACATCCACGCCATCTGGGTTCCTCACGCACTTCCCGACAAGAGAACAGTCTCCCGCGCAGAGATCCGTGACATCATCAACGACTACATGACCACAGTAATGCGCGAAGAGCCGCTCGATCCCACACTTCTGGATTTCGACGACTCAATGAGCTGGTAATAAAGGGGGCAGACATGAAAAAATTCTTAAAATTCATCTTCAAACTGCTGGGCATTTTAGCAGCAATATATGGAATTCTCTTCGCAGTATTCTACTATGACCTGGACGGCAAGTTCCTGTTCTACATCTGGGAGCCGCTGATGGTGAAGCGCTTTGATAACATGAAGCGTCCCGACACAACTGCAATGCCTTACTCTATGAAGGAAAGCGTAGAAGACACAAGTCTTTAAGAAATTAAAAGAGGCTATCGCATTTAGCGATGGCCTCTTATTTTTTTACTCTTATTCACAATCGATTCTGATGACTCCGCCTGTCAGGTCAACAAAAGTAAGCTTACCCTTAAAGCTCTTTTTCTCACCCATGAGATCCGTGCAGATGACGTTGTCCCCATCGAAGGTTATGGTACTTACGTACTCCATGATTGCCTCATCCGGCTTGGAGTTCTTATAAACTGTAGAAAGGCACATATCACACCTCCTTCTATCAGTCGCCACTGATAAGATCAAGTGCTGCCTTAAGGTTGGCATTACCTTCGGAAAAGAGCTTTTCCGCCTCCGATACTTTGGCTGCTGCCTCTGCATATCCAAGGCTCTCCAGCTTGTCTGAGAGCTTTTTCAGCTCGTCTGCGTGGCTGGTATTGTGCTTGTAATTGTAGTCCAAAAGAGCTTTTACCTGCTCCCTGTTCTCCATGGGATGATCATGGTGGTGATGCTCGTGATCATGATGATCGTGGTCGTGATGATGTTCATGCTCGCTCATTTTCGCTTCCCCTTACTCAACAGAATTGATCAGATCAAGAGTAGCCTTCTTGATATCGGCGTTAACCTTCAGCGCATTCTCTCTTGAATCCTGATTTGAATAGAAATAGAACTTGATCTTGGGCTCTGTTCCGCTTGGTCTGATTGCAAACCATGAACCGTTATCAAGGAACATTCTGATAGCGTTCTGTGGTGGAATGTCTTCGTAACCATTTATGTAGTCGATGACCTTTTCTACCTTGGCACCGGCAACTTCTGTAGGAATGTTCTCCCTGTAGTACTTCATCATACGCTGAATGCGCTGTGCACCGGGAATTCCCTCAAGCACAATGTTCGGCTCATCCTCTGCAAAGAAACCGTACTTGGCATAGATCTCGCCCAGAACATCCCAAAGAGTCTTGCCCTGCTTGCGGTAGTAAGCTGCTGCCTCTGCAACCAGCATTCCTGCTGAGATTCCGTCCTTGTCTCTGATATCCTCACAAACTGCATATCCAACAGACTCCTCATATCCGAAGAGATACTGATAGCCGTTCTCGTGAAGGTAAGGGATCTTACCACAGATATTCTTAAAGCCTGTCAGAGTCTCGAACATCTCAACTCCGTAAGCCTTTGCAATTATTGTTGAAAGAGTTGAGGTAACAATAGACTTAACCATTGCTCCCTTAGCAGGCAGTGTTCCTGCGCTCTTGTGTCCCTCAAGGACATAGTTTACAAGAAGGTATCCTGTCTGGTTGCCGTTAAGAGGTACGTAGTTGCCATTATCATCTCTTATTTCGATGGCAAATCTGTCAGAGTCGGGGTCGGTAGCCATAAGGAGCTCTGCACCAAACTCTTTTCCATACTTCTCAGAAAGTGCAAATGCCTTAGGATCCTCGGGATTGGGATATCCGACAGTTGTGAAATCGGGGTCTGGATTCTCCTGCTCGGGAACGATCTTCCAGTTAGTAAAGCCTCTGTCTGTGAGCATCTGTCTGAACGGAATGGATCCGCATCCGTTAAGTGGTGTGTAAACAAGAGGAATTGAAAGATCAAGATCGTCGCCCTCATGAATAGCCAGGGACTCAATCTTGTCCAGGTACTCTCTGTCATACTCCTCACCAAGAACTATGATCTTGCCTGCCTTTACGCCCTCGTCATAGTCGGACTTCTTTATTCCGGTCCAGATGTCTACCGCATTAATGCACTCTGTCATTCCGTCTGCAACTTCTGCTGAAACCTGACATCCGTCATCCCAGTAAGCCTTGTAACCGTTGTAATCCTTAGGGTTGTGGGATGCTGTGATGTTGATTCCGGAAACCGTATGAAGGCGTCTTATCATAAATGCCAGCTCAGGTGTAGGGCGAAGGCTCGGGAAGGTATAAACCTTGATGCCGTTAGCCGCAAAGATTCCTGCTGCCAGCTCTGAAAACTCTCTTGAAAAATGTCTGGGATCATGAGCTATGATAACACCTGCATCACAAGCTGCCTGTCCCTTTGAAACGATGTAGTCGGCAACACCCTGTGATGCCTTGCCTACAGTTAAGAAATTCATGCGATTGGTTCCTGCTCCAACCTTACCCCTAAGGCCTGCAGTTCCGAATGCAAGATCCTGATAGAATCTCTCTTCCTTTTCCTTCTCATCATCTGCGATGGCAGCAAGCTCTGCTTTTAAGGGATCGCTGTCGGAAAGCTTATTCATCCACTCTTCATATCTTGACTGATAATCCATATAATATCCCTCCGTCTTAGTACACTTATATTAAATATTTTCGCCCATTGAAAGGGGTTTTGCAACCCCCTGCAGGGGAGTCACACCCCTTCACAGTCAAACTCCGGAATAAAGCTCTCCGAAGCAGTTTCACCCTCCTGAACATAGCCGTTTACTATGCCAAGGTTCGACGCGTAATCAACAAGGCTCCTATACTCAGCTTCCGTGATCTTCCTGTTAATCTCAGGGAACTTCTCAAGCCCCTCTCCCGGTGTAAACTGGTTCATAAGGCTGATATAGATACTATCACCATAGGTCTCATAAAGATATTTTGTGATCATCTTGGCCTGTATCAGCATGCCGGGCATAAGAAGGTGCCTGACGATGACGCCTTTCTTAATAAGCTCCTGCCCTTTATCATCCGTCTCAAACACGCACTCAGGACACTGCCTTACCATCTCCGCAATGGCCGCTCTGGCAGCCTCGGGGTATCCCGGAGCATTGCTGTACCTCACAGCATCTTCCTCCCTGATGTATTTGAAGTCCGGAAGATAAATATCAATCAGTCCCTCAAGACGTTTCACACTCTCGATATTCAGGTACGAAGATGTATTAAACAGGAACGGAATCTTAATTCCCTGATCCTTGGTTCTCTCAATCGCATCTGCAATTGTGGGGATGAACATATCCCCCGTCACGAGGTTTATATTATTTGCGCCTCTCTCCTGCTGCTCAAAGAATATCTCCACAAGGCGCTCCGTTGTTATGTATTTCCCACCCTCTCCCCTGCTGATCTTCCTGTTCTGGCAAAAGACACATCCCATATTGCAGCCTGAAAAGAACACCGTTCCTGACCCGGACGTACCGGAAATACAGGGCTCCTCCCACATATGGAGAGCAGCCCTTGATACGTGCAAAGTATTTAGTTCCCTGCAATAGCCCCTTGTGGTAGTCCTGTCCACCAGGCAGTTCCTGGGACATAGCCTGCAGGATAAGTAGTCTTTATCCATGTCTTTCATAATGTAAATTATACAACATTACGACGCGCTGACAAACTGCGCCGAGTAGAGCTCGTAGTAGGCTCCTCTTCTTGCCATCAGGCTCTCGTGATCGCCCCATTCAAGGATTCCGCCGTCATCGATCACGAATATCTTGTCCGCATTCTTGATGGTGGAAAGCCTGTGCGCAACCACAAATGAGGTCCTCTTTTTAAGAAGCTCCTCTATTCCCTGCTGAACCAGGATCTCAGTTCTGGTGTCGATACTGGCCGTAGCTTCATCCAGGATCAGGATCTTGGGATCTGTTAAAAGAGTTCTCGCAAAGGCCACAAGCTGCCTCTGTCCGTTGGAGAGTCCGCCTCCGCGCTCTGTGATCACAGTGTCATACCCCTTCTCCATCTGTGAGATAAAATCATGGGCATGCACAGCCTTTGACACCGCCAGCATCTCCTCATCCGTGGCATCAGGTCTTCCGTACTTGATATTATCCCTTATGGTTCCGGAAAAGAGATAGTTGTCCTGTGTCATGATTCCCAGCTGATTTCTAAGTGACTGGATCGTCACCTTGCTGATGTCATATCCGTCCACCAGAACCCTTCCACTCTTGGTGTTATAGAACCTGCTGATAAGACTCACAATGGTCGTCTTACCTGCTCCTGTCGGACCGACCAGAGCTATGGTCTCTCCCTTTTTAGCCTTAAAGCTGACGTCATGGAGAATGTCCACATCCGGCTCATCGGGGTAAGCAAAAGTCACGTGATCAAATTCAACATTTCCCTCAATCTCGGGAAGGTCGATAGCTCTTTCTCCGTCCTTAACAAGAGGATCCATATCCATGATCTCGTAAACTCTCTCAGCAGAAGAAAGGTTAGTAATCAGCTTGTTGTAGTAGTTGGCAAGATTCCTGATAGGACTGAAGAACATGCCAAGATAGAGAACAAAAGCTGAAAGCGTACCTATGGACTCCGGCTGAACATTGAGCTTTGTAACTGCCAGATAGTAAAGTGTCGCCGTTCCAAGTCCGCCTGCAATCTCGATTGTAGGGCTGTAGATATCTGTTATAACTACCGCATTTCTGAAGGCTTTAATAACCTCATTGACAAGTCCGTCAAATTCCTTTGAGGATTCCTCCTGAGCGTTGAAGCTCTGGATAATGGATACGCCTTCAATTCCCTCATGGATATATGCTGTCATGTTGGAATCTTTCTTTTTCCAGATCTGCCATCTCTTATGTGCCAGGATCTCGCAGAAGTAAAGTCCCAGCATGATGATCGGAACTGCAACTGCTGCAGACAGCGACAAGACAGGGCTCTTTACGATCATGATAGCCAGTATCACAACAAGCATTACCGCCTCAGGCGCCAGGGTCGTGATGGTGCTTGAGAGAACCTCTTTTAACGCATTGACATCACCTGTGATCCTTGCCAGGATCTTGCCGGATGGTCTCTGGTCAAAAAAGTCCACTCCCAGCTCCTGAATATGAACATAGAGCCTTCTTCTGATGTTCATGATCATGTCGTTGGAGATCACAGCCATGATGCGCCTCCAGATTCTGGTGGCAGCGTAGTTCACAAAGGCCAGAACTATCATAAATCCGGCCATGGTAAAAAGTCCCCGGACATTTCCATCTATGATCTCATCATCAATTACTTTTTCTATCAGCAGAGGATAAGTGGTCTGGATGGCAACCGTCACCAGAATAAGTCCGGTTACCAGCACAATTTTCCCCCTATATTCCAGAAGATTCTTAAGAAGTCTCTTTAGGACGTCAAGCTTAAGGCTCTCCTTTAAATCCTCATCCTCTCTGGTGCTGTTTATTGCCATGTATGCACCTCCTTACTCATTTACCGCAAGAGCATTCCGGTAGTCTCCGTACTGGGCTTCGTAGGTGCTGTAGTACAGTCCCCTCTTTCCGATGAGCTCAGCATGGGTTCCTCTCTCTTTTACTCTTCCGTTTTCCAAAACTATGATCTCATCCGCGTCCTTAACCGATGATATACGGTGACCGATGATGATCTTACTCATGTCTTTTTTCTTTAAAAGCTCCTGCTGGATCGCAGCTTCCGTCTCCATATCAAGTGCAGATGTGGAGTCATCAAGAACCAGAAGATCTGCCTTCTTGGCAAGGGCTCTCGCAATTGAAAGTCTCTGCTTCTGACCGCCGGATAAGCCAATGCCTCTCTCTCCGATAACCGCTTCGTAATTGTCGGTTATCTTCTCGACAAAGTCTTTTGCATGGGCACTCTTAATGGCATTTCTTACCGTCACCTCGTCCATGCTGTCCTTAAATCCAAGTCTTACATTCTCAGTGATAGTGTCGGAGAAAAGAAATACATCCTGGGTTACCACTGATGAGAAGGCCCTTACATCACTAAGTGGCATGTCCTTGATGTCTTTTCCTTCGATGCGAATGCATCCGTCTGTCACGTCATAGAATCTCTCAAGCAGGTTAACGATGGTACTCTTTCCCGCACCCGTTGCGCCCATGATACCCAGAGTCTTTCCTTTTTCTATGGTAAAAGACACATCCTCTAAAATGGGCTTATCGTCGATAGCAAAGCTTACATTCTCAAAGCTGATCTGCCCGGGAGCGTTTGCTGATTCCGAAAGCTCTTTTCCCGAAGGATCGGTGATATCGGGTGTTGTGCCAAGAACCTTGGAGATCTTCTTGTAGCCTGCAAGTCCCTGAGAAACCAGTGAGAGCATCCAGCCAAGGTTCTCGATGGGCCATACGATGTTGATTGAATATGACACGAATGCCACAAGTGTTCCGTAGGTTATGCTTCCTTTGATCGCCGCATAGCCGCCTATAGCAACCACAGCCACCTGCATAACCTTAGGTATAAGGCCGATGAGCGGATCAGAGTCTGCAAGGTCAGAGGCAAACTTCTTGTTGGCCTTAGCGTAGTCGAGGTTCTTCTCATCGAACTTCTTCATCTCAGTGCCTTCAGCGGAAAAAGCCTTAACGGTCCTTACGCCTGAGATGTTTTCTTCAACGACCTTGGTAAGGGCTGCATTTCTCTCACTTATGTCGTCGTAATCCTTGCTAAGTGTCTTTTCCAGATGAAGGGCCACATAGGCAAGGAATGGCATAAATACTAAAGGCACAAGGCTGAGCTTCCAGTTGAGCCTGATCATGCAGATGACTACTCCGATGAAGTAAACTGTCGCCTCTGTCAGCAGCATTCCAACAAATCCGGTCAGATCCCAGACTGCTCCGGCGTCATCCTTGACCCTTGCCATGAGTTCGCCGGTGTTGGTCTTGTCAAAATATCCCTTGTGGAGCGTGAAGATATGCTTCATCATATCTTTTCTAAGGCCGGATGCCACGCGACATCCCGACATGTCACAAAGGAACTCTTTTACGAACTGGAAGAAAGCTCTTCCCAGGCCTGCTGCCACAAACAACAGGATGTCTCTTCTAAAGATATCCATGTTTCTTCCGACGATGACATCATCCACCATGGAAAGTGTTACGAAGGGAAGAAGCACATCGATTGCTGTGCTGCATATAAGTGATATTCCGCCGAGGGTATATCTCCACCAGTTCCTTATCAAATACTTTTTCATAATTATCACATCCTCATATAAAAACAGCGGTAGAGCCCGGAGACCCTACCGCCATAAACAGCCATAAAAATAGCGTGGTCTCCATGCGGATACCACGCCTGATTGCTTCAAGATAAATCCAATTACTGAGCAAACTCCTGCGAGGTAACCACAATTTCCATATTCACTGCCACATAATTTCTAGTCTTTAACATTGTCCTTACCTCCTTTCTTAGTTTGCTTTGCTACAAGTAATTATTACATTATGCTAATTGATGGGCTTTGTCAACACAATTATTTAAATTAACTGTCTTTTTACCTGATAACCTTGTTTTTACTAACGTAACCTTCGGCTGATGCTGCCTTCTGAAATGCCTCGAAATTCTTGTTATTGTTCAGGTACATGGTATAAGTTCTCGGGCCTTCAAGGTTTACCCTGATCTTGTCTTCATCGATCTCATCTACTGTCATGGTCCAGTCTTCATCGTGGCACTCAAAGTTAAACACCACTGTATCCTGCACCTTGGGATCTCCGAAAACGATCCTGCCCTTGGACTTTAAGATTATCGAATAGATGGCCGGAAGATTGTCAGCGCTCATCTTCACTGTTCCATCCGGGCCGTCAGCCATGCATATGTCAGACTCATTGCTGAGTACAAATACGTCTACCTTGAACTCCCTGATCTTCTTTGTTTCCATGAACAGGGCTGCTATTACAAAGATTGCAAAGCCCAGCGCCAGTGCTACCAGTAGGGCTACAATCCATATTCTGTCTTTTGATACTTTACTTTTCATACAACTCCTTCCCCTAACGGTTAGGTAGTGTCAAATTTACTACCCGTTTTTAGTTCTAAAACCTTGATTTATCGGGAGTTCAAAATAAAATGAGCATTGACCTCCCTTTTTGGTATAATGTCAATCGCCAAACCAACATCCTCAAAAAAGGAAACAATGCTCATGGACATTATACTTTATTTACTTCAACTCGTTCAACAACTCTATCAACAGAACTGTTGGCTGATAAATTTTATCTGCAGATATATACCTCTTAAGCAATGGGCTTTCGATGATTCTCATTCTCCCAAGTATCAGAAGTTCAAGGTTGATGAACTTCCTAAGATTGTCTATTACCACCAGGATTGGGACTGGAAGGACCTTAACAACTACTATACCCAGCGTTATGGCAAGCCCATTAAGCCAATAAAAAGACGTTCTGAATGCGATATCCCAGAGGACTGCTCTTGCCCTTCATGTCATGCACCACATCCATATCTCTACAGGAACAATGGCAAGGCAGGACAACTCATGTGCAAGATCTGCCAGACTGCTTTTACGCCTGGCGACAATCGGTTTGATAACCAGTTGTCTCTAAAGTGTCCGCACTGCCAACATACCCTTGTCCGTAAGAAAGACCGGAAGCATTTCGTCATCCATAAGTGCGTTAATCCCATGTGTCCTTACTATCTTCACAACCTCAAAAAAGTTGATAAAGAAGATCTGGCAGAAGACTATGGCAAGAATAAATACAAGCTGCATTACATCTACCGTGAATTCACGATAGATTTTTTTAAGATGGATTTGAACTCGCTTCCAAAGAATGCATCCTCGCTTAAATTCAACAAGCACAACGCTCACATCATGTCCCTGTGCCTTACATTCCACGTCAATCTTGGATTATCTCTGAGAAAAACGAGGCAGGCATTATCTGATCTATATGGGATATCCATATCCCATCAGCAGGTTGCCAACTACTGCAAGACAGCTGCCATCTGCATAAAACCATTTGTTGATAATTACCCATACGAGAAAGGCAATGCCTTTGCTGCTGATGAAACATACATAAAGGTGCGTGGAATCAAAGGCTATATTTGGCTCATTCTGAATGCTGCTACCAGAGCCATCATTGGTTATCAGGTTTCTGACAATCGTGGTGTAGGCCCATGCATCCTCGCAATGAGAATGGCCTTCAAAGGCATTGCCGAACTGCCTAAGGACTTTAAGTTTATTGCTGACGGCTACAGTGCATATCCGCTTGCAGCTCAGCAGTTCTTCAGGCAGTTTGGTGATAAGTTCAAGTTTGAAATCACCCAGGTCATTGGCCTTCAGAACAATGATGAGGTATCCAAGGAATACCGACCATTCAAGCAGATGATAGAGCGTCTGAACCGCACATATAAAGCCTCCTACCGTATCACAAATGGATTTGATAACTATGATGGTGCCAACTATGATCTGACTCTGTGGGTTGCGTACTATAACTTCCTAAGACCTCATAAGCATAATGGCTTCAAGCCACCGGTAGTTGATGACATCCTCTCCAAAGCCGAAAATATGCCAGCCAAATGGCAGCTCATGATTTATTTCGGTCAGAAGAAGATCATGGAACTTCAGGCCGCAAGCTGATTGTTCTTAGATTCTGAGCCCGAGGTGATAACCCAGCCACCGCTTTAGCGGCTTGCCCTTGATGGCACAAAAAATAACTGCTACACTGCTGAAATCGACGGAGAAAATCTGATTGTTCTTGAGTTCTTCGCCGTCGGTGATTAACCTACAGCAGTTATTTTTTGTGCTGTCAAGGGTGGCGTCAGATTACCACAACCTACATATCTACATTTTCAAGGTTCATTATGAGCCTATTTTTTAGCTCCAGTTTTTTCATAGATCATTTGACACTATCAACGGTTACCATTATAACATGTCTCATCCGTTCGTCACCTTGAATTTGAATCGTAGTAGTTTTACGATATATAGTGAAGAAATGTTCTGCTGTATAGGAGTTATTATGTCAACAATCATTGATGGTCTTAATAAAACAACAAAGCAGGAACTGACTGGGCTTATTGCCTGTATGGAATCTTATACCCTCAAAAATGCCGTGGGTCAGACCATTAAACGTATCGCCAATTTATTCCGCCTGATAACCAAAAAAAGAATATCTCCTGCCGGATTAAATGTTTTATATCAGTCAACAGCAGATTCACTTACAGGCGCAAGTCACGAAGCGCTTCTGATGCGCGTCACAAATGACATTGTCAAGTATGGAAAGCATGTCGGCGTACGGGAGGGTAGCGATGATGCCATCTCGGTTTCAATGATGCGCGCAGTCTCTTCATTATTCGGAAAGCAACATTATACCTTGATGTCTCCGGCAGAAATGGCTGATGATCTTACAGTCAAATGCAAAAGCAGAGGCACAAATAAAATAAAGCACTGGCCTGCAATATGGGGCATTTTCGCCATTCTGATTTTCATAATAATTTTGTATTTGATGATATTTATAAGCCGCAAACTACCTATTTATGGTTTTCCTCAACCATTTATAAGCAAGGTCAGATTAGTTGTTGTTTTTCTTGGACTAATAGGCGAGATAATATGGTCCCTTACTGCAAAGAATAAGCTATGTCTGGAAAAACTGGCATATGTAATTGCAGTAGGCGGAACCGGGTACGGGAAGACCTTTTCGGTTTCGACGGATGAAACCATAATCTCAAAAATGACTCAGTCTGATTCACAAAAATATGAGGAAGGGCTTAGAGCTTTACACACTCTTACAGGACAAATTAATCATATAAGGAGCCAGGTAAAAAGCCTTTCCGAGGAAAATGAAAAGCTATCTTTAGACATAGAGAATGGTAGCAGAGAATTAGAAAAGCTTAAACTCTCACTTACATCTCCCGACGCAGATCCTGTGTTCATAAATGAACAGATAAAAGAGAAAGAGAATGAATGCGAGAGAAAAAAAGAATCAATACTCCAAAGAAAAGACACTATTTCTCAAGCAAAGGATGCGATCACCCATTTCGACGAACAGCGGAAAGCACTTAGAAAAACATTGGTGGATCAGATAAGTAAGCTCTGGATTTCCTCCTATCCTGAGCTCAATCTGCATTTTGGCTTTTTTGAATCAATGGTTGATTCTTGCGAATGGAATGCATTTGAAAAAATAGAGAGAAGGCTTATTGAACTCCTGAGAGCCCAAGACCCGAAAGCTCTTGGCCAGAATGCCCTCAATGATAAATTAGTCATCATGTTTTCAACAAATAAAGAGAGTGGCCAGATATTCTATACAGTTGACAAGAAAATCAATATAACAGAAGTCCTGCGTGGACTTGCAGTCCCGGATGATATACCACTCGGAGAAGGAGATCTACACCGTATTCTTATAGATTATGGTGTGATCAAAGTGGT
>JAEEGK010026265.1_pt1 | contig 11871 bp, 10 predicted proteins | sample 8958771 | NCBI WGS metagenome assembly JAEEGK01 (sample SAMN16246547, study PRJNA631951) | gut metagenome | biome: gut microbiome; feature: rumen; material: SC-attached | host: Bos | place: Iran: Karaj | collected 2018-10 | reverse complement strand
AACATGATAATTACCTTTTTCGATCATTTCAAGACATTCGCGACCGCTCACCGCCGTATCCACCTTAAGCAGAGTGTGTGTCAGAAGTCTCTTGGCAACTTTGAGGTTCATATCGGAATCGTCAACAACAAGTACCCTTCCTTCGGGAGCGACAAAGAGCGGCTTATATACATCGGCGTCTTTATGCTCCATCTGCTCAGAAATGTCGCCCACTTCCTCGCAATCCACAACGATCTGCTCAACTTCAAAGCTGAATTCCGATCCCACGCCGTAGATGCTCGTGACCTTTAGATCGCTTCTCATGAGCTCCACCATCTTCTTCGATATATCGAGCCCGAGTCCGGTTCCCTGAATTCCGCTCTTCTTTTTCTCGTCAAGCCTTTCAAATGCGTTAAAAAGCTTATCTATGTCTTCATGCTTTATTCCGATACCGGTGTCCGAAACTGCGAATCGGATTCTGATCTTTTCCTTTTCCTGAGCGCTCTTGTCCTCGTGTTCCCTCCCTGATTCTTTCGCAGGTACAACAGATTCCGGGTCTTTTGTCTTTTCGAAATCAATAGATTCCGAAGTATTACCGTTTTCCTCTTCGGAATCGGTTTTTGATCCGTTTTCCGTCTCTCTCCCGAGATATGACCATGCACCGGATTCCTCCTCGAAATCGGAGATCCTCACAGAAAGAGTGAATCCGCCTTTTTCGGTATATTTGACCGCATTCGTAAGGAGATTGAGAAGCACCTGCCTGATTTTGGCATCATCCCCGTAAAGCTTCCTCGGAAGATGGGGATCTATATCGGTCTTGAATTCAAGCCTTTTTTCCTTGCTCCTCACGCCGATCATGAGCATTACAGGTTTCAAAAGCTCAGCCAGTTCATAATCACGCTCGACAAGGTTCATCTTTCCCGATTCCGCTTTCGAAAGGTCAAGAATGTCGTTAACGAACCCGAGAAGCGACTCCGAAGCACTTTTTATGGACCTCGCGTAACCGACCACCGCCTTTGAGTATTCGGCTCCGGCTCCGTTTCGGTCTTCTCTTAATATCAACTCGTCCATGCCCATGATCGTGTTGATGGGCGTCCTTAACTCGTGAGAGATATTGGCAAGAAACCTTGATTTGGCGCTGTTTGCGCGCTCGGCTTCTTCCTTTGCCTCGCGGATCATCGCCTTCTGGCGTTTTATTATCGTTCCCTTGATGATCCTCCAAACCACGAAAGCCTCCAGCCCCGCGCCGACCAATATAAGCATTATTCGGAAGATCGGCTGCTCCGTTACCGCAGGCTCTTTATATATACGAAAAACTTCGTCCTCGTCCTCTTCGATCGTTCTGCCTTTTTCGCCTGTCGTTTTTTCATGTTTCGCGAGCGCATCGTCGGTCGGGACGCTCGCTCCGCCAATGTCGTTGTTCGCCGACACGCGCGATCCGTCAGTATCATTGTTCGCCGACACACGCGATCCGTCAGTATCATTGTTCGCCGACACGCGCGATCCGTCAGTATCATTGTTCGCCGACACGCGCGATCCGTCAGTATCATTATTCGCCGACACGCGCGATCCGTGTAACGGTACAACAAGAAAGATAAGCAGAAGGAATATTAGCGTTAAGGCAGTCCATCCCGAATGCCTCACATTTGAGCCGAAAGATTCTTTACAAACCGAAGATTTCATGTCAATACCTCTTAAAAGCAGGTTCGGACAACAATCCGAACACTATCCGCTTTTCGTTTATCCCCGGGGTCCGCGAAGAAACCCGATAACTCCCGACCCTTATATTCACAATTTTCAATATTCCTGCTTGAGCGCTTTTATAACACCTGCGACACTCTTTTCTTCCACCTCGAGGAAATTAACGGGTTCGTTTATGTGTTCGAGATAATGAGCGTCCGAATCGGTGATGACCCGACAATCACGCAGGTAAGGATGCGCTTCCCTGAGAGCATGAAGGTTACTCATGTTTTTGAGTTCAAAGACCTTAAAGGTGCTCTCCGGCGGAACATAACCAAAGCTTGAGATAAGGCTTGTCGTTGATTTGTCAAGATGTGCGGGTATTGCAATCCCTCCCCGGGCCTTCACCGGGATCTCCACATCTTCAAACGGGATGTCCGTGGCGTTGATCAAGAGATACGGGTCATCATAAAGAATGCGCTCATCCTTGTCGACGCAATGCTGATGACCGAAAACTACAGGCTTGTTCTCAACCTTCTGGAGGTGTTTGTACACAAACTTGTCAAAATCAAGAGCCCCTTCAAGTTCAGGGAAAAGGCACAGAACGTGGATTTCTTCCATGGTCGTGAGCTCCATCCCCGGAACAACAAGAACGCCGTACTCCCGGCCCAGCTCCATTGCCGGTGCGCAGTTTCGTGCGGCGTTATGATCTGTGATGGCGATCACATCAAGCCCCTTCAAGGCCGCCATTCCTATGATGTTTGCCGGGGTGTTGTCACTGTCACCGCAAGGCGACAAACAAGTGTGTATATGAAGGTCATAACTTATAGAATGCATGTCTTTGTTCTCTGTGTTCCTTTAATTAACAAATATATATGCGTCGGGGTCAGCCTTTAAGCATCTCATAAACCTCAAGCGCCGTTTCAAACACCGGCTTCTCGCAAGTAAAAAGAGCGATTCCTTCCTTTTCCGCTTTTTCTTTCACATCGTCTCCGACCGCTACCCCGCCGGCTATCACAACGCATGCGCAGTCCGTAAGAGAAGCAACCGCAAGCGTATTGAGGTTGCTCACAACCGTAACCCAACATCCCCCTGCGGGCGCCTTGCTCATCGCAACGCTCAGCATATCGCAGCAGTACACACTGCCGATCTCCTTCGCCGACTCGCCCGGGCATACATTCTTGATGCATTCCGCACCGTAAAGTCTTTCAACCGTCATATTTTATCCTTTCTGTGCCATACTTTTTGCCTGATATGCTCACTTCAGGCGGCGAAATTCTTGTTTCCCCACTTTTTGATGCCTTTCTTCCTGTTTCCGGGGGCATTCATGCATCAAATTCTCGGTAATTCCCACTTTTTGATGCCTTGCTTCCTGCTTCCGGGGTCATTCATGCATCAAATTCTCGATAATTCCCACTTTTTGATGCCTTTCTTCCTGCTTCCGGGGTCATCCGTGCATCAAATTCTCGGTAATTCCCACTTTTTGATGCCTTGCTTCCTATCTTCGGGGGCGTTCAGGCATCAAATTCTCGGTAATTCCCACTTTTTGATGCCTTGCTTCCTGTTTCCGGGGGCATCCGTGCATCAAATTCCTTACATCAGATTCCGTCGGAAATCTTCCGAATGTAGCTTCTTAGGACGTGGATGCAATCGGTTTCACGCGCCTCTCCGCGGACGATGTCCTCGGCAAGCGCCTTACATGTGGGCGCACCGCAGGAACCGCAGTCTAGTCCCGGGAATTTTTCCATCAGTTCTTCAAGCTGAGACATCTTCGACAATCTCTCCGCCATGTTACCGCCGAGATTAAACACGGGCTCATAATCAACATCTCGTGAGAACGTCAATTCGATATCCTCAGGCGTGTCATGCGTGCGCGCTATCGGGAGATATTTTCTGAGACTCTTGAGCTTGACCTTTGCGAGGAAAGGATTTTCGACCGCAAGGACACCGCCCACGCATCCTCCGCTGCAGGCATTAAGTTCAATGAACGACAGCGTGTTCGCGAATTTATTGTCCTCAAGGTCTTCAAGTACCTTAATCACATTTTCAATTCCGTCGGCCGCAAGATAGGAATCCGTAAGGAGTCCGCCTGCCTCGCCGCCGGAGGCGCCCCAACTGATACCTATGTTTCCCGTTGAGGAAAGCTCCTCAACCGCTTCTTCTTCAACAACATCCTTCATAGCCGAAATAAGCCCGGGGTAGATGTCCTTCATCGCAAGGACACGATCAACCTCACTCTTTTCATAGCCAAGCGGGAATTTAACCGCGGTAACTTTTGCGGGGCACGGCGAAATAAAGAAGATGCCTATGTCTTCGGAGGGCAGCCCCGTCTTCTCGATCGCACGATTTCTCGCCATTCTGGCTGCGATCTCCATCGGCGGAAGGACGGGCAAAAGGTGCTCAAGAAGGTTTGGGAACCTTACTCTGATAAGTCTTGAGACCACCGGACACGCAGTGCTTATGAGCGGCCACTGATCTTTATGTGTCCTCACATATTCTCTGGAGAGGGAGGAAACTATCTCTGCCGCCGCGCTGACCTCAAAAACATCGGAAAATCCCATCCTCTTAAGGGCAGTCAGAACTATGTCCACATCCTCGATATTGTTGACCTGCGCATAAAGAGACGGTGCGGGAAGCGCAACTGTGTATTTGAAATCCTTCATGCTTTCAAGGCTGTCATGCGAGACCACTTTTGCATGATTTTTACAGTGTCTTATGCACTCTCCGCAATCAATACAGAATTCTTTGGTTATAACAGCCTTTCCGTTGCGAACACGGATAGCTTCCGTGGGGCAACGCTTAATGCAGTTTATACACCCCTTACAAAGACTTTCATTCAAATGCACTGATGTGTAGAACTTAGACTCCATATCTCCTCCGACGAATCCGACTCATCTTTGAAACCGCAATTAATCCTCTGCTCCTCCGTTACTGTTTTGTATGGCGGAGCGGCAGATATTTGAGTCGAAATTATTATATAGCTGGAAGACCATCGTTTTCTTTGTTATTAATTCATCGACACGAACACAAATGATCATTTCGGGAATTCCTTTATCGCAGCATCCATTATTTCTACGATGCAAAATCAATGATCATTTCGGGAATTCCTTTATCGCAGCATCCATTTTTTCTACGATGCAAAATCAATGATCATTGCAGGAAAACTTTCATCGTGACAGTCGTTCCTTCACCGATACGTGTATCAATGCTCATGTCATCGCTGTACTTCTTCATGTTCGGGAGCCCCATCCCCGCTCCGAAGCCGAGCGCCCTGACATTTTCAGAGGCGGTCGAATATCCCGCCTGCATAGCGAGCTCGACGTTTTCAATACCGGGACCATGATCCGCAAGTACCATGGTGATCTCGTTTTCGGAAATAGTCACTTCAATCGTCCCACCATGAGCATGGATAACCATGTTTATCTCACCCTCGTAGAGAGCAATCGAGACCTTTCGAACGATCTCGGGTGAAACTCCGAGCACCTTAAGCTTGGACTTTACATCGCCGGACGCCTCACCCGCCCTGGTAAAATCATCCCCGGAAATAGTGTAAGAAAGCTTTACTTCACTCAATAAGGTGCACCTCCTCGCAGTCCGTTACTGTAGAGGAGACCGCAAGCATTGAACATGCGGTGATCCGTGCAAAGGATCGTGATGCCGCGCTCTCTGGCCATTTCAACCATTTCATCCGTGGGTTTCTTTCCCCTGATGAAAACTATACAGTACGCGTCGATCATCTCGGCCGTCCTGATAACCTGCGGATTGCAAAGTCCCGTGAGAAGCACCGCCTGATCCTTAACATAAGCGAGCACGTCGCTCATCATGTCCGATCCGCAGGCGGAGTGGATCTCGCGATCCTTCTGGTCTTCGCCGCAGACATAGGTTCCGTGAAGTATTACCTGTACATCTGAAATCGTCATTTGTATTCTCCTCTTTTGAAGCGATTTAATCTGTTTCTGACCTCCGGCAAACACGCCTTTGGCGTTTCTACCTAACATGATACCATAAAACGCTGTGTTATTAAAGAAAAAAAGGTGAGCGAAAGCGTGAAAGAACAAAGAACAAAAAAGATAATGAGGAACGTGCAACAAAAACCGGGGAGAAAACCGTAATGAGTAAAGCAATCAAAAAAGGACAAAAGCAATGAACAAAACAGACAAAAAAGGGAACAAACGCTATGCATACATTAACACAATATGTAGTGAACGTAATTTGCGTTGAACCTCTGAAATGTCTCGTTGTACTCTCATATACTCTCATGGAGCTTTTTTCGGTCGCTTCATGCTTTCTGCATCCCAAAAGCAAAACAAAAATTCAAGGTTCTACTTTTGTAGGTGTCATTTTATTAACTCATAGTTTAATTATTGCATTTTGAGGCGTGACCGGTTGTTTATTCTTCGCTTTTTGTGAACATTTTGGGCCACAATATATTGTGTCGCAGCGTTCGCCTGATTATCGATCCGGCGGCACCGATGATCGTATCAAATCACATGATCGGACGGGCTGCTTGATTCACCGGATTTAATTGCAGGATCGGACGGGCTGCTTGGATTGCCGGATTGATTTAACGTGTATTGCCATTCTATCTCAGGGCAGTATGTATTTTTCGTTTTTTATACAGTTTTTCTTCGTTTTTCCTTGACAATATCCTTTATATATATCATATTTATGAAATGTTTGTATCCAGATCCGATGCACCTGTTACTTTTATCATAATGTTTGCCTTTACAGAAACGCTTGTCTTCGCTTCAAAGGCACCCATCACCTGCATAGGAATGCTTGCCTTCGCTATAAACACAAACACTTAACGTACATATCAGCTTGACAGAGGTTTTCAAATGATAATCGACATACACACACACATTTTTGCCGATGCGCTCGCTCCGCGTGCCAAACAAGCTCTCACCGAATCAGCACACGGTGAATATACTCCTCTTCACGACATGACCCGGGATGCGCTTCTTGAATCCATGAACAAGTCGGGGGTCGATATTTCCGTTGTTCAGCCGATCGTCACAAAACGCGCTCAATTCGAAAAAGTCAACGATTGGGCCTTCTCTGTTATGGACGACAGGATCATCTCATTCGGAAGCATATGGCCTCACACGGACGATTGGAAAGAACAGGTCGATACCATTGCAAAAATGGGCTTTAAAGGGATAAAGTTTCACTGTGAGTATCAGGAATTCCCGATTGACGCTCCTGAGATCCTTCCCATCTATGACCGCGCTTTTGACAGAGGGCTGATCCTGCTCTTCCACGCCGGATACGACCCGGCCTATCCCGCTCCGTTCCGAAGCAGCCCCGAGCAGTTTGCCAACATTGCTAAGGAGCTTCGCGGCGGCACGATCATAGCAGCCCATCTCGGAGGGTGCAGGCAATGGGAACGCGTGGCAGAAAACTATGCCGGACACGATGAGATCTATATTGACACATCGATGGGATTTGAGTATTATCCACACGAAACATTCTTTGAGATCGTAAAAGCAATCGGTGCGGATCATGTGCTTTTCGGATCCGATTCACCGTGGACCGATCCGGGCAAAGAAATCGAAATTCTTAAGACTCTTCCGCTTTCGGACGAGGACAAGGAACTGATCCTGTGCAGAAACGCAAGAAGACTCCTCGGAATATAATGCGCTTTTTCTATTGATAACATTGTAATATTCGGTATGTACCGATCAAACAGGAAAGGTGCCGCATTCGTACCGGTCAAACAGGAAAAGTGCCGCATTCGTACCGGTCAAACAAGTAAAGTGCCGCATTCCTACCGGTCAAACAGGAAAAGTGCCGCATTCGTACCGACCGGATATGCATCGTGAGAGGAATCGGTGATGAGGTCCTCTCCGCTAATGAGAAGTCAACAGGTAAGAAGCAAAAAAACGAATCAAAAACATATATTATCAGGCAGATCGATCAAGTGTAATTGTCTGAAAACAGAGGCTTTCGCATGGATATTAATTTTAGATTTAAGAAAGGCAGAGAGTACATGCATTTGGACGAGATCATGTATCTTCTCTCCCAGACACATTGGGCAAACAAACGTCACAGAGAGACTGTTGAAAAATCGATTGAAGGGTCGCTGTGCTTCGGTGTCTTTGATGAGAACGATGTGCAGATCGGATTCGGGCGTGCCGTTACCGACTACGCCACCATGTTCTATATTTCCGACGTCGTGATTGACAAGGATCATCAGGGTCTCGGACTCGGAAGCAAGCTTGTTTCCTTTATAAAATCCGCTCCTGAGCTCGAAGGGCTTTGGGGGTTTCTCGGAACCACAGCTGCCGAAGGCTTCTACAGTAAGCAGGGTTTCACCCGCAGCACCGGTTTTTTCATGGCTCTCCCCAAAACCAATGCAGGGGACATTTTTAATGTTCCTCTCTCCGATGGCTGAATTAATGCTCACTTCTACGACGGCTGAATATACTACCAAAAAAACACCCCGAAAGGTGTTTTTTTGAATATCTGTGTTCTTCTGCTTTCGAATATCTGTGTTCTTCCGCTTTTGAATATCTGTGTTCTTCCACTTTTGAATATCTCTTTGGGATAGCCTTTAAGTATTTCGTCCGGACGTCTTCACCGGACTTCTTCCTCAAACGTCTTCCGGTTTTTTCTTCCACTCATCCGTAATCCTACAGATCTATGGAATCCGTGATCTCTGCCGAGGTCATGCCGGGTGTCACATATGCGTAGACGATCGAATAACCTGTCGCTCCCGTTTCGGTGGTACGTGTACACAAAAGGCATAAGTTGAGACCGGCGACAACCTGCTGCGAAAGGATGGTCACAGCCTTATATTTCCCCTCGGAAAGCTGACCGAGAAGATTATCGGCGAGCACCAGCTGCGACATATCAACAGAATCGTAATCAAATTGCCTCCAGCCGCCCATGAGATCGTTGATCTTGGTCTCGACGCCGGTGTCTGTCACGCTTGTGATCTCGGCATTTCCGGAAAGGTCCTCGTAAATCTCTACAAAAGCGAAAGTCTCCGCCGCATCGAGAGACGGTGCAACGACAGGCTTCTTGCGACAGATGAATCGATGATTCAATCCTGCGACAACCTGTACCGCTATGTATGCGACAGGAGTGAGCTTCACGCCTGTGTAGTGCTCCAGCGCCTTGTCAAAAACAGCCTTCAACTCCGCGGTGACAACGGGAGATGAAACCGATCCCCAACCGCCCGTAACAAACTGTTCGTAACGCGGAGAGGTATGGTTTTCGATGATCAGCGTGTTTTTTTTGTATTCAATGTCCATAAGTCCGCTCCATATTAAGTTCTCGACAAGGGAAGCGATCGCTTCGTAGGGAGCATAAACGGTATTGTCAATGAGACACGACTTCCCGAACGAAAGCTTAGCGGCCGCAGCCGAAACATCGTTGTCCCGGTCAGTGCAAATAAGCGAGTAATTGTCCTTTCCGACTTTAAAAGAGAGCTCAGTGCGCAAGGAACCGTCCTCAAACACTACAGTAACCTTGCTGCCGGACTTCTTGTAGGTTCCGCCGAGTTTCTTCACGAACGCCTTGACCGGAAGATAAGCAATTGCGGTCTTCTCGCCGTCAATCTTCGCATTCACGATGAAACCCTTTTTTGAGAGCTTCTTTTTGTTAAGCTTTATCTTTGTGTCGGCTGTCGCCTGCTCAAGTGCCGCTGTGCCGACCTTGATGCTGCCCTTCTCATGTGCCAGATAGAATACGGATGCGTCGTCCGTCTCGATGTCAGTTCCGGGTATATCGGAAATCACCGACGCATCCCCATTGTCCCCGACAGAGCTTGCGACAACTGCCGGCGCGCTATCGGCATCATTACCGGGGATGATTTCCGCCGCATAAACGCTTGTCGAAGGGAAAACCATCAGGGAAGCAACGATCGAAGCGATGCACATAAACGTTGCAATGATACGTGTTGTCGTTGAAAGTAAGCCTTTTTCCATAAAAAATCCTCCTCGTTTATATCGCATAACGGAGCATCGACATGCCATCCGCTTTTTCAAAAAGCTCTCCCAAATCTATAAAACACCCACAAACAGCGATATCCGAAATTACGACCGGGATCAAGGTTTCAAATGTCACTGCCGGCGGGTGTTATCACAATTCTCAGAATGTGAATGTTCTGGGGGCTCCGCCGAAGGATGAAAATGTCGCAGTCGCTCCCTCAAATCTGAGCACTTCCGTGTTGTCGTCCTCTGCCTTGTACATCGCCTGAAGCTGCGGATATGCATCAAGCATGTGCTTCTTCGCCTCGAGGCGGTCGTCACGCACAAGCTTACCCGAGACTCTGAGCCACTTTCCGTCCATAAACGCACAAATCTCAGCCTTCGGGTTTGCCTGAAGCTGCTTTGATACTTCCTTCACCTTACCTGTCTGGATGTAGAGCCCGCCCTCGAAAATGTCCACAGTTCCGAAGGGGCGAACTCTCGGTTGATCGCCCTCAACCGTTGCGAGGTAATAAACTCCGCATGCTTTTAAAAAATCATAAACTTCCTGCATAGTATTATCTCCCTCCTTTTTCGGTGCCTCAGGCATCGTCGTAATATAATCCTCTTCAGTTGCTTCAAGCTCCCAGCGCGAAACCTTCCCGCCGCTCACGCACGAACCGGACTTAAGATCGCTTTCGTGACCTTTCGGATCCTCGGCATCACTTTCACTGCTCAGGCACGATCCCGCATCAAGAGCAGTTTCCAAGACATCGTAATACGCCTGCTTCGCCTCGCACTTTCCGTGGAAAAGAAGCGGGTAGCTCGTTTCACGCCTGAATCCCGTGAGCCAGCTGTTCTCGTCGAGCAGATTCCAAAACGTAACGCTTGTGATGTTCGCCGCTCCCTCCTTCTTCGCATTCAGAAGAATCCTGAAGAATTCGGCATATCTCTCGCCGAGAGCCTTCATCGATGCATCCGAAGGATCGTTGTTGTGCATGTCGAGCTCCGTGATCTGCACCTCAAGTCCGAGAGCGCCGTACATCCGAAGCGCCCTGTCATACGCACCGGGATCGGGATGATCCATTAAAAGATGCGACTGCATGCCCATTCCGTCCACAAGTCCGCGTTCCATGAGCGGCTTTAAGATCTCACTTATGATGAGGTCGCGCTTCCACTCCTCCGCTGTTTCATAATCATTATAGAAAAGAGAAACGCCGGGAGCTGCATATTTACGTGCGAATTCAAATGCCTTCAGGACAAAATCACGTCCGACTCGCTTGAGCCAGACCGAATTTCTCATGTCATGCTCGTCGATTGCCTCATTAACAACATCCCACGCATATATGATTCCGGGGTACTCTTCCTGAACAAACCCGAGAACACCCTTGATATAGTTCTCCAATCTTTCAAGGATAAGTTCCCTGCTCGCAAAAGGAAGCGCCGGATTATATTCCTCATGGAAGAACCATTCGGGAGTCTGATTGTGCCACACGAGCGTGTGCCCCCTCATGGCGATTCCCGCTTTCTTCGCAAATTCAAGGTAAGGACGCGCCGTATCAAAGCAAAGCGCCGGCGAAGTGTTGTATTTTGCGCCCTCAGCGCGATTTTTGACCGGATCGATCATGTACATGGGCTTCATGTCATTCTCGCACGTAAAGCTGTTAAACTGCTCGGTCAAAAGCTTCATGTGCGCAGGTGTGTAGAGGTTCCGGGCACTGATGGCTGCTCCGATCTTAAAAAATTTTTCAAATGCCTTCTTAAGTGTCATGTACCGACTCCTTTGGTGATTCTTTTTCGGATTCGGTATCGTCGTTTTTGCAGCACAACCGTATCCGCGCCAAGCTGCGAAAAACAACCGGCTGCGCGAAACTCTCCGAAATCCGCACATCCTGATTTTATCATCTTTATGTGTTGAGCGAAACTGTTTTTTTGTGTGCTTTTTCGTTTTTATAGCACGGATCCTCCGAAGTACTGTCACGGCGGACAGGGGCTCGTTTTTCGCACAGTTCCTCTCAAATCCGTTCTTGTCTGATGTGGCTTGTTTTTTTTATCACATAGTTCCGTGTTAAACGCGGTCACAGCGAACAGTATTTTCTCATTTTCAGTTTTTTAAGAATTGATGGTGTTATATTTTTATAAATCCCTTGTAAATCAGAAGTATCAAGGGTTTGAAGCTTGACCCGAATCTTGTTTTCTATTATAATAAGAAAAATCGCGTGAGAGTGGGGGGTAAAAATGCACAAAAAAGCTTTAATCATCGGAGGAGTCGCACTTGCGGTCGTTGCGATCGCTGTTG
>JAEEGK010026264.1_pt1 | contig 11871 bp, 6 predicted proteins | sample 8958771 | NCBI WGS metagenome assembly JAEEGK01 (sample SAMN16246547, study PRJNA631951) | gut metagenome | biome: gut microbiome; feature: rumen; material: SC-attached | host: Bos | place: Iran: Karaj | collected 2018-10 | reverse complement strand
TAAAAAAAAAAAAAAAAAAAAAAAAAATAAAAAAAAAAAAAAAAAAAAAAAAAAAAAAAAAAAAAAAAAAAAAATAAAAAAAAAACAAATTAAAAAAAATTAAAAATAAAATCAAAAAAAAAAAAAAAAAATGGACGAAGCCTCAAAATCATGTAAAGTCGTTTTATTAGGTGAAAGTGGAGTAGGTAAAACTTCAATAATAAATCAATTTACAACAAATGAGTTTCAAGAAGATCAAATATCAACAACAGGTGCATCATTTTCATCAAAGACATTTTCATTTGAAGAAACAGGTAAAAATTTATCATTTGAAATTTGGGACACAGCAGGACAAGAAAAATATCGTTCATTATCAAAAATGTTTTATAAAGATGCAGGAGTTGCAATTTTAGTTTATGATATAACATCAAAAGAGTCTTTTGAAGAATTAAAAAAATATTGGGTTGCTCAATTAAGAGAATATGGACCTCAAAATATTATAATTGCAATTACTGGAAATAAAAGTGATTTAGATAATGAACAAGTTGATGAAGAAGAAGTTAGAAATTATGCAAAAGAAAATAACTTTTTATATAAAAGAACTTCTGCTAAAAATCATTCTAGTATTATTGATTTATTTCATGATGTTGGTATGAAATTTTTAGATCCTGAATTTCAACAAAGAGATGAAATTAAAGAAATGAATTTAAGAAAAAATGAAGTTAAAACTATTGAAATTAAAGATAATAATTTTGAAGAAAATACTAATCAAAATGGAAATGGAAATGGAAAAAAAAAAAAGAAATGTTGTTAAAATTCAAAAGTTTAATTTTTTTTTTTTAGAGTTTTTATTTTTTGTTTTTTAAAGTTTTTTTTAGGATGCTTTTTATTAATTAGTTTTCTTTTTTTTTATTATTTCATATTAAAAAATAATAAAATAAAACAATATTTAAATTTATGTTATAGAATATTTAATTTTTACCGATTTTTAATTAGATTTTATATAAATTTCAATTTATATAATTATATATATATTATATTTATTGAGAAAAAAAAATATATATAATTTTATGAATTAAACCTCCTTTTTAAATTATTTTTATTTTAATTAGGAGGATCATTATTATTATTATTTTTAATTTGATGATTTTGTATAAATGCTTTTAATTTAGTTAATCTTTGAGAAACTCCATTTTCATTTGTTTTTAAATCAGCTTTTCCAATAATAGAAGAAAAATAATTACTATAAAATTTATTAGGATCATTTAAATTTATTGAATTTTGTGAAATATTTTGACTAATTAAATGTAAAGTATCATTTCTCATATTTTTTTTATTTGGTTTATTTTTATTTTCATTATTTTCTTTTAGATTTTCTTTTATATTATTATTTTCTTGTAATAAAGTATTAATATGTTCATTATTTAAAGTTCTTGAAATTCTAATTTTTGAAGTTGTATGTTTTATTTTAGTTTTAATTTTGTCTTTACTTATTTCTTTACTTATTTCTTTATCTTTATCTTTATCTTTTTCATTATTATCATTTGTATCAAAATCTAATTTTGGCATTGCAGTAAATATTAATTTACTTAATCTTCTATCATTATTATTTCCAATTAAACTTCTTGATTTATGAAAAGAATTATTTCCTTTTTGACTATCTAATTTTTTACTTTTGGGTGTATTTGCATCTTTACTTGATAAAACTGGTGAATTTGAATTTGGAACATTTAAATTTTTAGGAGTATTATTATTATTATTATTATTATTATTATTATTATTATTTTCATAATTTTCTTTTATTTTTGTAAATGTTATTTTTTGACTTGTACTTTTATTAATATCAATATTTTTAACACTTTGATTTTTCTTTTTTGATCTACTTGATTTATTAGATTTATTAGTTTTATTAGTTTTATTTGACCGAAATGTATTAATTTTTCCAGTTTTAGTTGTTTTTGTTTTTCCTCTTCTTTTCATACCAAAAATAGTAAAAGAAATTATTCTATGCCAAGATAAATTTTTAAAGAATTTAACATCTTTTTCATTACCATTAATAAAGGAATTAATATTATTAGTATTTTGAATAATAGTATTAATATTATTATTATTATTAATAATTGTATTAATATTATTATCAAAAAAATCATAATTATTATTATTATATAAATTATTATTATTTTTATTATTAGTATCACAAGTTAAATTATTACTTTGTTCATTTTTCATATTTAAATTAATATGATTAATAATATCTTGAGGTAATAAATTAACAGGAATTTCTTCAGTAGGAATATTAATAGGTTCTTCAAAAGGTAAATTTTCATTATTAATTTCATCTAAACTATAAGGTAAAGTTAAAGAATTAGAAGAAATTAAAGTAGCATTATTTATTCCGTTTAAAATATCTTTTTCATTATAAACTGTTTTATAATCATCAAAATTATTTTTAATAACAGTTTTAATAGTATCTTCACTCATTCTTGAAGTATTACTATTATTAGTTCTTGTAGTTTTATTATTTTGATTAAAAGAATTTTCATTTTCTCTTAAAGTTTCTAAATCACTACCCATATAATTATCATATCCTTTAACTATTATTTTATTACTTTTATCATTATTATTACTTAAAATTTCAGTTTTTTCAGAATCTTTAAAAGTATTTTTACTTTTTTTAGAAATTCTAGATTCTTTTTTAGAATATTTAGAAGAAGTATCACTATTTGAATCTCTAGTATTATTTTGTTTTTTTAGAGATTCATAATGAGAACTAATTGAACTATCACTTTTTTTTTCATATAAATTATCTTCTTTTTCTTCTTCTTCTGAATTTGAATAATCAGAATCTTCATCGACTCCTTCACTAGGAATACTTTTTAATTCACAAGTTGTATCTAAATGTTGATATAAATTATTAGAATTTAATAATTTATTTTGTTTAGTTGGATCAATTCTATAATAATTTTCTTTCATTACTGAATTTCTTCTTAATTTATGTCCTTCATTATGAACAAAAAAAAATTTTAATGCTTTATTAATTAATCTTTCTATTTGTTCCATATTAAATAAACTTTTTTTTATTATTTTTCTCCAAATTTTAGGAAAATTCATACTAATTTCCACAGCGTCTGTTTTTTTTAATAAAAACAATTCACAAACTTTACTTTTAACTTTAACACTTAAAGGACTTCTTTTATTTAAAAACATTAAAATATCACCAAAATGTTCATTTCTTCTTATTTCAATAATTTTAATATAATTTTGTGTTTTTCTAACATCTTGAATTTGTGCTTTACTATTTTTTATATCATCATTTGTTGGAATATCTAAAACTGAAGGATTAACATTTCCATTTGATAAAGTTGATTGTTTTAAAAAATTTAAAGTTGCATTTTTTATTCCAAATCTTCTTTGAGTTTTTGTCATTTTTATAGTTTCCATTTTTTGAATTGTTTCTTCTTTTAAAATAATAGGTAAAGGAATTTCTAAAGATAAAACTCCTCTTTTAACAAAATAAATTTCTTCAATATATTCACCTTCATTTACTAATCTTTCATTATGAGAAGCTTGTAATGGTTTCATTGCTAAAATTACTTGAATAATAAAATCAGAGTTATCAAATTTTTTAAAAAAAATAAAATTATTAATCATATCTCTATACATTTCCATAATTAATTTATTTCTTAAACCACTTGGTAAATTATCAATAATATCACTTTTATCTCTTGTTTCATTATGTAATTGATAAAGTAAAAATTTAGATATTTTATCAAATAATGATGGTGGCATTTTTTCATGAGTAACTCTAATACTTTCTAAAATTGCTAATTTATTTTGATAATCTAAAGTCTTTGAATCAACACTAGAAACATAGTTACTTAAAGCAGAAACTGCATAAGAATAAATCATAATACCAACAACTAATAAAATTAAATTAAAAACTCTTTCATATAAAGAAATTGTACAAATATCACCATAACCAACAGTTAAAACTGTGACTGAAATAAAGTAAAATGCACTTATGTAAATATCTCCTTTTTGATTTGATAATTCATATCCATTTTCATATATCCAATTTGGAAATTGTAATGTTCCTAAAAATATAAATATACATGATAAAATGTGTATTGATGCAATTCCGATAAATAATGATAAATATACTCTACTCCATTTTACTAAAGCGTCAATTCCTTCTATTATATTATTTATTTTATTTACAAATTCATTTTTCATGAAAACTTTAAATAATTTTAATATTCTTATTAAAATTAATAATTCATATAATGAATTATCTTTTATATATCTTAATTTATCTTTTTGAGTATTTTTAAGTGGAAAAAATATGAAATATGAATTAAATGGTATTGCACTTAAAAAATCAATAGTAAACCAACCTTTAATATAATGAATAATCATTAATGCATTATTTGTTATTAATTGTTCTTCAAAATTATAATAAGCTGAAAAAAAACCAAGAATTAAATCAATTATACAAAAAATATCAAAAGTTAATTGAAAAAAAATTAAATTTTTAGAAGAAGGGCAATTTTCAACAAATTTAAAACCAAAAATATATATTGGATAAGTAATTGAAAAAATTGCTAAAAAAAATAAAATACTATCAAAAATTAATTTTATTTGATTATTTGGTTCAATATAATATTCACCTTCTCCATCATCTAAAGACTCTTCATCACTTAAAGAGTCATAAACATATTTATTTTGTCTTATTAATCTTCTATATTGAAATTCTATTATTTTTGTATCATGAGTTGAATCATCATCATCTAAATTACTTTCTTCATCTTCTTTATATTCTTTTTTATCTTGTTCAATTATTGTTTTATTTTCTTCTGAAGGTCTTATTGGTTTAATTGTACTTTTTTTTGATGTTTCTTCATATTCTATTCCAAATTTATTTAATAAATTTTTTTTATCTTCTGAATTGAAAACAATACTTTTTCTTAAATTTTTACATAAATTATTAAATTCTTTAAATCTTTTTTTTGATAAAGGAATATAATTTCTTATATCATCATTATCTTTTGAATAAGTTGAAGATTTACTTAATTCAAATGAATTATCATCAGTTAAATTTAATCCATCTATAACTGTATCTCCAAATTTTAAAGTTTTTGATTTTTTTATATCTCTTGATGATTTTATTCTATCTGTTTTTAATAAGTAATTATTATTGTTTTGAATATTTATTGAAGGTGCATGAAATGTATCAATTCTTTTTTTTCTTCTTTGAATTTTAAAATCTGAATTTGTTTTAGTTATTTCATTATTATTTTCTTTTCCAATGAAATTAAAATGAACTTTTTGTTTATTTATTTTTTTTTTTCCTAAAAAACTTGATTTTAATCCATCACTATTCAATTGCCAATTATTATAAGAATTTATATTTTGTTTTATATTTTTATCTGAAAATCTTTTATTAAAATTTAATACATTGTCTGAACTTTTTCTAAGATTAATTAATAATTTATCATCTGTACTTTTTCTTTTAAAAGAATTTGAAGAATTTCCACTTACTTTTCCAAAACTAAAAGCAGAACCTTTTCTATTATTTAAATTAATTAAATTATCATTTGAAGAATTTCTTTTATTAAAAATAAAAAGATTATCATTTGAATAAATTTTTTTTCGAAGACTAATTTTAGAATTTCTTTTAATATTTTGTTTTAAAGATCTAATTTTATTAATTGCATTTAAAGTATCTTCATTAGTATTATCCATAGAATAAATTTTTAAATTTTTAATCTTTGCTTTTTTATAAGAAATTCTTCTATTATAATTTTTAAAATCATCATCATTAAAAGATAATAACATAGAATTTCTTTTTCCTAAATCACTTTTTCTTTTTTTATTTTTTATTTCTTTTTTAATAAAATTATTCATATTATCATTATTACTTTCATTATCACTTGATTTTCCACTATTATCGCCTATAATTGTATAAAGATTTAAATTTTCATTATTATTATTTTTTTTTATTTCATTTAATTCTTCTTCAATATTAAATTTTTGTTTATCATCTGGATCTGCATTTACTAAAAAATCACTTAATAAATTTTTTACTTTTAATGCTGCATCTGATAAAGTTTGTAATGCTTGTGAATTTACACTATTTAAATTTGGTTTTTGATAAGAATTTCTTCTTACAAAATTTTCATGTTCTAGATGAAAATTTATTGAGTTTTTTCTTGGAGTTTTCTCTACTGAATGACGTTTTGGATTATTTTGCATTTTGTATGTTTCTAATTTTTTTAATAAAGTATGCATTTGATTTGGAGGAGTAATATTTACATTTTTCATCTTTTAATTATTAATTTTATTTATGTATTAGAATAAAAATAACATTGAAAATAAATAATAAATTATATAGATAAAAAAATATAATAATATGTCAAATTATAATATATAGAAATTTTGAAGTATTATAATATTTAAATTCATTTTTTTTTTATATTTTTTCACTTAAATATGAATTTAAAATATGATAATAACTTAAATCTTTTAATAATAAAAATTCACAAAAATATAAAGATATTATCAATATTTTTCCAAGAAAATAAATGAAAGTTAAAAATAAATTAAAAAATTTTTTAATAAATTAAAATATTAGATATCATTTATATTTATTCTTAAAGAATATAAAATTTGTTTTAAATAAAAATCTATTTTTTATTTTAATTTTATAAAAATAATTCTATATATTTTTTTAAAACATTTTTTTTAATTAAATTTTTATGCATTTTTTATTTTAAGTTATTATTCAATATTCTTTGTTTAATATTTTAATGAAAATTTTAATAAATAAAATCAAATTTATTTAATTTTTGAAAGTAAAAATTATAATTATAATAAAATTTTTTATATTTGAAAATGTAAATAACTAATAATTTTGATGATTTATATTATTAAAAAATAAAATTTTAATTTTATTCAATATCAGAATATTTTGTAAAATTAGAATATTTATCTTTTATTTCCTTTAACTTTTTTTTTCTATTATTAATTATTTCTTCATTATTTTTATCTGAAATATTTGTTAATGTATTTTTAACATCAACATTATCAGTAATCATTAAAGTAGTATGATTATTTTTTTTATCATCATTTAATAAATTTAATTCATTTAAAATATCATTTCCTGTATTTGATATTTCATGATTACTTTGAGTAAATTTATGAAGAGTTAATATATTTTTTTCATTTTCTAATATTTTTTGTTGAATTAAATATTCAGTTTTTGTTAAAGAATATATTTTTTCTAAATTATCAATTTCTTTTCTTAATAAATCATTTTGTGTTTTTAAATTTGTTAAATTATTTTGATTCATTTTTATTGTTGAAGATATATTATTAAATTTATTTTCAGAAATCTTTTTTAAATCCTTTATTCTAGAATCAATTCTTGAATTAATTTCTAAATAATGTTCTTTTTTATATAATAATTCTCTATAATTTCTGTCACTCACTGTATTAAATTCACATTGTTTTAAAAAAGTATCTGATTTATTTAAAGCCATTTTTTCAAATTTAATTTTTTTAGCTGATTCTGATATTTTTATTTTTTTTATTTTAGTTTTATTTTCAAATATACTATTTAAGCTACTAACATTTGATAATTGTTTATTATTTAAATTAGTTTTTTTAGAAATACTTTTTTTTAATATTAAATATCTCTTTATATGAATATTATCTTGAGATGAATTTTTTTTTAAATTTTTTTTACCTTCATTATCAAGTTTATTTTCATTATTTACTAAATTTACTGTTGGTAAAAATAAATTGTGTTTATTTTGATTAAGTTGATTATCAATTTCATTAATAACTTTTGATTTATTCATTTCAACTTTTGAAAAAATTACATCAATATTATCATTTATATCTTCTTTTATTAAATTCATCCAAAAATTGATTTTTTTAATTAAATTTTCTTCTGATTCTTCTTTTATATTTCCATTATATATATCTTCTAATTTTTTAAAAAATAATTTTTCATTTTCCAGATTCTTTTTATTTCTTATTAATTTCTTTATTAATTCATTTTTAATATGTGATAAAGTTTTTATTTCTTCTGAATAATTTTTTATTTTTAAAGGTTTTTTTTGATTTTCTAATATTAATTCTTTTGTATTTATTATATTTTTATTTTTCATTTGTTTAATTTTTATATTTAATAATTGATTGTTTTTTTCTAATAAATCAATTTCTTTTTCAAAATAACTGATTTTATCTATTGAAATTGATTTATTTGCTTTATTATAAATTAATTTATATTGTGATTTAAAAGTTTGATTTATTTTTTTTGAAGTTTCTAAATCTCTTTTCCTAATTTCTAATTTTTTTTCTAATTTTTGAATTGATTCTATGTCTTCAGAAAAATTAAAAAGAAATTTTCCATTTTCATTGATTAATTCATTTAATTTCTTTATTAAATTACTTAATTCCAATTTTAAATTATCATTATTTGTATTCAATAAGTTAATTATTGAATTTCTTGAACCTAATTCTTTTTTTAATTCATTTAATGATAAATTTTCATAATTTATGTTATTATTTTTCATTTCATTTATATGATTTATTTCATTTGCTATTGATGAAGATATATCAATTTTATTTTCTATATTTTCTTTTTCCATTATATGAAAAATAAATTATTTTTATTTTAACGAAATAATCTTTAAAAAAAAAGATTAAAATATATATTATTTATAATGATTTATTATTTTTAAAACTAATATTATTATATAATACTTTTCAAAATATAAAAATAAAAATTCATTTTTAAAAAATAAATAAAATAATAAAAAAAATATAAAACAAACACTAATATCAAGTTAAATTAAATAAACCTTTTTATTTAATTTTATTTTAATTTATTTTTTAAACTTGAAAATTCCGAAATTTTATTATTTCCTTTAAGAAAACTTTGTCCTTTATTTGATAAATTAGTATATTCAGGAAGAGCATTATGTAATTTTTCAATAAAATTATTATTATTTCCAAAATTTCTAGTTGGATAATTTTTATTATTACTATAATGAAATCCAATATTATTATTTGAATCAGTATTTCTTAAAAATTTTTTAAAATTTTTTAAAGTTTTATTATTTCCATTTGTAAACCTTAAACTTGAAGAATCAATTGTTGAACTTGAACTTTGATGATAACTTTTATTTTGTCTTTTAAAAGTATTATTTTTATAATTATCACTTTTATAAGGATTTTCAATTTTCTTTCCAGTTAATAATTGATATCTAGTTGAATTTAAATTTTTTTTTATTGGATCATTTTCAGTATTTTTAATAAAGAAAAAATTTTTTTTTGTTGAATTGTTTTCTGATTCTGAATTTGTATTAAAGAAATTGAAATCATTTAATAATTCTTTAAATATATTTTGATATCTTGTAAGATATCTTGGTTTTGAATTCGAATAATTAAAAGTTAAATTTCTATCTGTTTTCATTGATTTTTTGATAAAATATTTTAAATATTTTATTTATAAATATTATTTTTTTTATTCATATTTTTTTTAAAAAAAATTATAAAAAAATTAATTTTCATTTCTCTAAAGTTTTTGAAGTAAATTCAATACTATTGTTAACAATATTTTTCATTTGATTAAATTTAAAACTTATTTCATTTTTGATATTATTTAATTGAGAATTTTTTTCTTTAATACTATCTACTTGATTGTCAAAATTATAATTCATAAAATATAATCTTTTAGGAAAAGTACCTTTTTTTATTTTAATTTCATCTAAAAATTTCCAATTACTAATTTTTTTTTTAATTTTATTTTTTATTCTATAACTTTTAGGAGGTTCAATTATTGTAATTGTTTTACTATAAAGATTAGTATTTTTATTTCTTGATCTATATGAATAATTATTATTTAATTTTAAATCTATTAATTCATTTAATTTTAAAGAATGTCTTTTTCCTTTTAAGTTTATATTATTATTTTTATTATGTTCATTATAATTTCTTTCACTTAAACTTTGAAATTGATTATTATTATATAATATTTTTTCTTTATTTTCAGAAGGAAATTTACAAAATCCTCTTTTATTTTTAGTATCATATGGTCTTATATCATATATAATTCTTTTTCTTTTTGGTTTTAATTCATGTGAATTTACAATAAATGGTATTAAAGTTTTCTTTTTAGAAATTACATTATTATTATTATTATTATTTAATGTTTTAAATGGATTTATAATTTGATTTTTTATATTTAAATTTGATATAATTTTTTTTAAGGGAGTTCGATTATTATTTTTTATAGTTAAATACTTTGAATTCATTATTGACTTTGTTTTATTTGAATTATTTTCCATAGTACTTAAAGTTTTTTTTAATTGACTTATTTCTGAAAAAAATTCTGAATTAGTTTTATTTATATTATATATTGTTTCATAATGTTCAATTCTTTGATTATATTTTATATCATCATCTAAAATTGGATAATTTGAATTTTTTTCCCAATGAGAACCTATCTCAAATCCATTTTTTTCATTTCTTTTGTTTAAATCAATTAATTTATATCTACTTTTCAAATAAACATCATTTAAATAAAATTCATTATTTAATTCTTTAAAATGTTCTTTATTTTTCATTTATAAAAAAAAAAATAATTTAATATTTCACAAAAAATTAAATAAATTATATTTAACTTTAAAAATTCAATATTTAAAAATAAAAAAAAAAAAATACAAAACTTTAATAAAACAAACTCAAAAAAAAAAATAAAAATAACAAAACTAAAAAAAAAATTACAAAAAAAATAAAAAAAAAATAATAAAAAAAAAAAATTAAAAACACCATTATAAAAATTTAATATATATGAAAATAAAAGTATTCGACAAAGAAGTAGCATCAGAATTAAACGAAGTAAGAACCTCACCAGATGCTTACATTAGTAAAATCTTACAATACACAAAATACTTTAAAGGAAATGTCCTTCATCTTCCAGGAAGTAACGTAGGAATAAGAACAGAAGAAGGAGCAGCAGCATATCAAGAAGCAGCAGATTTTTTATCAACAAGAAAATCAATAAATGCATTAAAATTAAATTACTCTCTCTGTATGATAGCAGAAGAATTTTTAGTAGAAGTTCAAAAAACTGATATTAATGATGTAAGTAAAATAGATTTAGAAAGTATAATAGCAAAATATGGTAGTTTTACAGGATCATTTTCAAGAGCAATTGACTTTGGTGGAACAACACCAGAATTAGTAATATCTAATTTATTAGTTGGTGATGGTGATCCTAATAGAGGACAACGTGGTAGTATGTTTAATCAAAATTTGAATTTAATTGGTGTTGCTAGTGGTAGTCATAGTCAATTTACTATGTGTACTGTAATTTTAACTTGTACTAATTTTACTTCTATTGATCCTCAAAATGATAATGTTGTTTTTGAAGAAAAAAAAATTGTTATGAGTAATCAACCTACTATGTTAAAGTCAAAAGCTCCTGGTGGTATTAGAAATCAAGGAAATCAAGGATTTAATTCTGGAGGTGATCCTGATATTCCTGAAGGTGTTAAGAAAGTTGTTAAAACTGAAAATGAAATTGTTGAAGGAGGGAAAAGAAAAAAAGTTATTAAAACTGTTAAATATATGGAAGATGGAAGTGTGCAAACTGAAATTGAAAAAGAAACTATTGGGTAAATTAAAAATTTTTTTTTTTATTTAAAAAGGTTGTTACAAAATTTTTTTTATTTATTTTTTATTATTAAAAATTAAAATTATATGAGTTTGTTTTTATCAATTTTTTTTTTTTTTATTTTTTTTTTTTTTTTAATTAATTTTTTTTTTTTGATTTAATTTTTTAAATTTGGTCTTTTTAAATTAAAAATTTTAGTTAAGAAT
>JAEEGK010026263.1_pt1 | contig 11871 bp, 8 predicted proteins | sample 8958771 | NCBI WGS metagenome assembly JAEEGK01 (sample SAMN16246547, study PRJNA631951) | gut metagenome | biome: gut microbiome; feature: rumen; material: SC-attached | host: Bos | place: Iran: Karaj | collected 2018-10 | reverse complement strand
TAATAAATATTAATTTTTTTTAATTGAATAAAAATTAAATATTCATAAATATTTTATTTGAACAAAATTTATGTTTGATTGTTATATTTCTCTTTGAAATTAGATTTTATCTAAGACAAATATTATTTTACTGATATAAGAATTATAATAACAGTTAAAATAAACAAATATTTTAAATTTAAAAAGCATTTTCATATTTTTCTATAACTTTAAAAAAAATTTTAAATATTTATTTTTTCCCTTATATAAAATCTTTTGAAAAAGAAAAAAAAAACATATATAAAATTATTCTCATCTAATGTAATAATTAAATTTAAATATTTTCTTTATTTTTTTAGAACACAATAAAACCTAAAAATTAAAAATAATATTTATTTATATATTTTAAATTTCTTGTTCACTTAGAAGAACTTCTTCCTTTTCCTTTTTAAAAAGAAAAGTACATCCAATAAAAATTAAAACAATTGCAATAAGGAAAAGAAGAACTACAGATAAATAATTTTGTGATTCAAACTCATAAAAATGAGCAATTTCATCACTTAATTTAACAAATTCTAAAGCCCAATTATTAAAACAAGAATAATTACTTACAAATTCATTAGTATCTCTACTTATACCATTACCAACATAAATTAATCCATAACTATTTTTTCTATCAAAAAACAATCCTCCAAATAAACCATAAGCTCCAGCTGTATGTCCAGCAACGGTAAAATTTTTTTTTTCATGAATTCTATTTTTACCTATATTAGTTATTATCATTGGTCCTCCTCCAAATGCTCTATTTAATTCATTTGATGTCTCACCATTTTTTGTCTTTTCATCATATGACCAAATTACATTTAACATTTTATCAATTGTTTCTTTTTTTAAAATTACATTATCTTTATATTTTCCATTGTTAATAAACATATATAGTAAATTTGTTAATTCTTTTATTGATATTCTTAAACTTCCCATTGGACCAAATAAAGCACCATTTGAACCTATTATATAATCACTAAAATTTTGTTTTTCATATCCATCTGTAAAATCATCATATTGAGAAGTAAAATTTCCATTTGGATCTGTTTTGTTATCTTTAAGTTTTTTATATATTGTTCCTACTTCATTTAAATCTTTTATATCCATTTCATATATATTAAAACTTCCTGTTATTTCAAGTGGCTTTAAAACATTATTTATCATATATTGATCAAATCTTTCTCTTGTTATATTTTCTATTATTGTTCCTAATAAACAATAATTCATATTAGAATACCTAAAATATCCTGGTCCTTCATTTTTATTTTTTGCAAAACATCCATCAAAATACAATTCTTTTCCAGGAGTAAAATACTCTGAAATATTATGTCCAAACGGTATATTATAATTACCATCTCTTATTGAAGAAGTGTGACTTAATAACATATTTATTGTAATTTTTGAATCATTAAAATAAGGATTTCTTAAATTAAAATTTAAATAATTTGAAACATCCTCATCTAACTTTAATTTACCTTTTTCTTGTAATTGCCATATTCCAATTGCTGTAAATAATTTTGAAATTGAAGCTATTCTATATTTTGTATTTATTGTTGATGATTTATTAAATGAACCATCTTTATTTAATCTAGATGTCCCTGTAGAATTACAATAGAGAGTTTTACTGTTTTTTACTACTGATAATGAAGCTGCTATTAAAGGACTTTCTGGATTATTTATTATTGAATTTAATTTCTTTGTTATTTCTTCTTCTGTCAATTTTTTTTCTTCTTTTAATATTTTATTATTTGAAAAGGAAATTTGAATTATTGATAATAATACTATTAATTGAAATTTTTTTACTTTTACTGCCATTTTTTTAGATATTTTCAAATAATTAAATATTAAATAAAAATATAAAAAATTAATCTTAAAAATGAATTGAATATATATTAATTTCAGTGAGTTCTATATTTTAAATACATGTTTAAATAGTGTTGAGAATGAATTTTATCATTATTTCATTAAAATATTATTATATAGTATTTATTGAAGATTAATATTTAATCAAGGGAATTTGAGTAAAATCATATTTTTGCAATATATTTATTTTATTTGATTTATAAATTTTTAATAAATGGAAAATTTAAAAAAATTGTAAAGAGAAAGATCACTAATTTAATCTTAAATATTTAATATAATTAATTACTTTTTCAATTCAAACAAAGAATTTTACTTATTTAGACTATATTATATCATATATTTAATCTTTGAATAAATCAGAATCATGCAAATAATTGTTTTTTACATTCCTTTTTTTATTTAATTCTACAATTGGGAAATTCGAAATCTTATATAATTGCGCTTCATAAATTAATTTTTAAACATTTTCAATTAGATTTCTTAAATTAGATATTTAACAATTCTTTTTATTTCATAAAAAAACATTAAGGTTTTAATGAAAAAAATGAAAATAACATTAATTAATATTAATTCATTTATTTTACGATTTATTCTTTTCAATAACCGAAATTCAACTTTTGGTTTGTAATAATTTGTAACAAACTATTTATAAAGATTTTTTAGAAAAATATTTGATTTTGATTATTTTTTAATTTACTTATCCTATTCGAATTTATGTAAATAAATAATTGTTTTTATTTTATACTATTAATTGACTTCTAAAATCATTTATTCACAAGAAATATTTAAAAAGTAATATTTATAAAATTGAAAATAATAGTATTTACATAATATAAAATATCTAATAAAAGAATAGAAATTATCCAATTGTAGTTGAATTAATAGTTTAATAAACAGATAGATTTGTATAAAAAGGATAATAATATATTCATTTAAGAATCCATTTTAATGAATAAATGATTTTAATATCTTTTATGAAATAAGAAAAAAGTATTTTAAATATCAAAGAAGAAAATATTTATCTCAAAAAAAAATTATCAACACATAATTAAAAAATAAAATATAGAATAAAATAAATTTTATTTATGGATAATATATTATTATCTACAGTAATAAGTTAAATCTTCAATCAATCTTAAATCACTAGTCCTACTCTTTATAAATATTTCATTCGTTTTTTTCTGATGAATAGTAATTGCTTAAAATAAATTAAGAGAATAAAAAAGTAATGTATTAATTAGTAATATTTTTTCAAAATATTTATATTATAATTTAAAAAATATATAGATAAATATTAAATCATTTTTATTTAGAATATTATAAAATGTTTTGATTTCTTAAAGTTTATATAATATAAAAATTATTCAATGATAATTAAACAAAATTTACAAATTCAGATCCACGATGAATATTTTCTAAATCCAAGTGAGAGCACTTGAAATGTTCTGAAAAAAAATCAATATTTAGCTTTATAAAATTTTTTATAGATTATGTAAAAAATAAAATTTTAGAATAATAAAAGTAAAAGAAAAAGTGAAATTCTTAAAAATGAAGAAGAATTCTCACAATGAGTTTTTTTATCATTTAATTTATAACCAACATCACAATCACATTTATTTGAAACACATATAGAATTTTCATCTTCAAATGTACAATCATCATCCGAATTACAAGTAATTGAATCTAACAATTGTAAACATTGATTTCCAACAGAATTTAATATATAATTTTCTTTACAAACACATTTATTTGATTTACATTCACTATTTGTAAAATCTTCTTCACAATCATCATTATTTGAACATGTAATATCATTTAATATCGGTAAACAATCAGTCTTATATTCATTCAAATATAAATTATTTTTACATTCACATTTACCAGATTTACATTCAGCTTCATAATCATCACAAACATTTTCTTCAATAGTACATTCAATATCAGTTACTATTGCAGAACAATAATTTCCAATTTTATCATATATATCATTATTGTAACAAGCACATTTACCTGATTTACATTCAGCATTATATACTGCACAATCATTATCACTACTACAAGTAATTTTGGTCGTTTGTGTTGATATTATTGAAGAAATTAAAAAAGGAAGGATTAATATGATATATTTCATTTTTAAACGGTATAATTTTAAGCCCTTAAATAATAAAAAATTATCCGATGATTTTTAATTAATTTTTATTTTTACAAAGAAATCTTATAATATTTATTTATTTCAATTATAATTAAAAAATCATATTTGAAAAATGAAGAAAATATTAGTTTTTTGATTTGTTTAATTAAATTCAAAATTTTTTAACTAAAAATAGTTCGTTAATTTAGAAAAATAAAATTTTCAAATTATTATTTATAATAAAATATTATAAAGTTTATAATAAAAAATTAAAAATTAATTAATTATAATTTGCTTTTATTTTTATTTTATATTTAATTAATAAAAAATAAAATAAATAAAAAATGTTTGGATTTTTTAAAAAACAAAAATCAAATACACCTGTATATAATGAATATTCAAAAAGAAGAATAGAAATAGGTAAAAATTATATAATAATAAATAGAAATTGAAAAAATATCTCAATTAAAACAAGGAATATTTAATAGAACAAAAGAATTTCAAAATGAATATTATATAACAATAATAATAGATAAAAGAATATTAAGTATAGATAGTGGAACAGAAAAAGATAAACTTCCAGATTATATAGTATTTTTAATAATAGTAGATTTTACTTATCCTGAAAGACATCCTTTTGTTTTATCAAGAACAAATTTTAATAATCCATCATTAATGGATGGAAGAGATTTACTTAAAAATATTTTTCCTAATTGGACTTCAAAAAATACTATTGTAGAAATAGTTAATGAAATTCCTCATTTTATTGAAAAAGTAATAAATGCAATTGGATATAAATTTTATGGTGAATTCCATTTAGGAAGTTCATATGATATGAAAAATTTTGATAATATGATTGTTAATACTTTTAAATGTCAAATTGATCCTAATGATAATTATAAAGATAATTTACAAAGATTTAATATTCATTCTGATTATATGTTAATTCTTTCAGGAGATTGTTTAATATTATTTGATGTTAAAGAAACAGGAACAGGAGTTATTGTTTTTTGGAGTTCTTTATTTGCAATTACAGATCTTCAATTAAATAAAGTTCAAAAAGTAGTTTCAATTAATTTTTATGATGATGAAACAAATAGTGAATTCCATTTAAAATTAATTATAGAAAATATATTATTTTTCAGAGATACTTTAGTTAAAAAAATGAGAGTTTTAAAAGTTAAAGCAGAAAGCCAAAAATTAATTAAAGGTCAAAAACAAGAAAAAAGAATTACTGCTAAAGAAATTTTAAATATGAAAATTGATGATATTGAAAAAAATGTGAAAAATTTAAAAGAAAGAATTATGAAGGGAGAAATTAATGGTTATACTGTTAATACTTTTACTACTCTTTGTGGAAAAGCTATTGAACATTTTTCAATGATAGGTGATGATAAACATATGGAATATTTAATAATGATGAAAGATGTTTTAAAAATTGAAAAAGTAAATCAATTTACTATTGATAATGAAAAAGAATTAGAAGCTGGAGTTGAAGAAGGGAAATAAATTTTTTTTTGTGTTTAAATTGGGTTTAATATTTAAATAAATAAAAACATTTTTTTAAATTGCTTAATTTTTTTTTTCAGGTTTTATGTTTTTAAATAAAGTTTTTAAATAATTTTTAATTTTTTCATATTCATTCTTTTTTTAAAAAGTTCTAGATTACTTTTTATTCTTATACAAATATAATTTTTGTTTAATTATGATTTTAATAATTAAAATAATAAATTAACATTCAATTCCAGATTAAGATTCCTCTGAATGATCAAAACCTTAGGTACAAAGGCAACCTTTCCTTTCTCAGGGACATAGCCTAACCCTTCTTTGTTAAGGGATAACTTTTGGCAACCCAAGAACTTAAGCAAGCGGATCTCTCCACCATAGGTTTGCCTAAGACTAGAGTGATCTCATCCATTATGAAAAATCTATATCAAAATTCCAATATTTCTATTTTGTTTATTTAACTCTTTTTTATATTTAGAAGGCAAAGTATATCTTTTTTTATTATTTGAGAAGAGATAATTGACAAGGAATTCCATATATTTTTTTACTTTCTAATCCATTTAGTAATGATGATAAAAGGGAGAATAAGGATTTTATGTTCTACTTGTACCATGCTGATAATGAAGGTATTATCAATGATTTGATGTCTATCTCTATTTTTTTTATCTTTATTTCATATTTGTCATATTCCATATTTTTTAAATTTTTAAATTATTGCTTTATTTTTTTGTATTATTTTTTTAATTAATAAAATGTTGAATTTACATAAGTTTGTTTCTGAAGACCATTATAAAAAAGGGAAAGTAACTTTTAAAGTTCAAGATAAAGATGGAAAAATTTATTCTGTTGTTATGACTATGAATTCTACTATATTTGATTTAAAAGAGGAAATTCATTACAAATACAATAAATCAATTGTTGAAATGAGTCTTTATTATCATGGAAAAAAACTTTTAAATGATAAAATTCTACAAGATTGTAAATTTGAAGAACCAGATGATATAGTTTTACAAACAAAACCTGTGGTAGTAAAGTATAATTATTGCTAATTCTATTTAAATAAGTTACAAATATATTTTTTAAACAAAAAAAAATGTATTATATTTATTTCTTAAATAAATAAATTTATATGAAAGGAAAAGATAATTTAAATAATAATGATAATCAATGTAAAATAATAACTCATACAAATAAAAATAATATTAGAATTTTAATAATCTCAGATATTCATCAAGAAAGTTCAAAAATTGATAAATTAAGAAAATATTGTGAATATAATAAAATAACTTATGATTATATTTTTTGTATGGGAGATTTTGATTCTTTATATATAAAAGAACAACAAGATGATATTATAATTAAAGAATCTATTGAAATTATAAAAAATATTTTACAATTATTGGAAACTTTATGTAAAAGAATATTTTTCATTCCAGGTAATCATGACCCAAAAATTCTTTTTTCCAAAAATTCACCTCAATTAACATTATATTCACAAAATATACATAAAAAAATAATTGAAATTGAAGATAATTTGTTATTAATTGGAATTGGAGGATGTATTCCAAATTTTTATTCAGATTCTGAAAAAAATTTTCATACTTTTAATTATGATTTAGAAAATATAAATAAAAATTGTATTCAATATAAAGGATTTCCATATTGTAATGATTATAAAGAAATAAATATAATTAAAAGTGATGAAATGTATTTAAATGATATAATTGAAATTTTTAAAGAATATGAGCAAAAGAAATATAAAAATAAGCAAATCATTTTTTTGAGTCATTCTGGTCCAATTTGGAGTGATTCTAGTAATACATTTGTAAATGGAAGAGTCAAATATTGTGGTTCTTCAAATTTACAAAAATTTTTTAATTTAAATCATGAAAAATTTTTATTAAATATTCATGGGCATACTCATAAAAGTGTTGGATTAATGAGTTTATTTAATTTAAAAATTATAAATCCAGGTAGTTTATTAAAGGGAAATTTTGGAGAAATAATTCTGAAAAAAAATGGGAATCAAAAAATATATCATTTCATAAAATTAATTATCTGATGAAATTTGGAAAAACAAACAATGAGGATTCTTTTTCTCAGAGTGAAGAAGATAAAGAAGAAGAAGAACCTGAAATTTAAGTTAAATTAAATAATTAATATAATAGTATAAGTATTGTTATTTATAATTGATAATATTTTAATATAGATTGATTTTTTGAGAAACATTTATATCCTAATATCTAATTAATATTTAGTAAATCAATTTTATTGATTAATAAAATATTTCTTAAAACTTAAAAAAAAAAATAATTTATATCTAAGATTTTTTATAACTCTTTATTAACAAAATAAATACTCAAAATATAAAACAAATATAATTTTAAAAGAAATGTTCGGTGAAAATATAAATGAGATAGAAGAATTATCATTAAAATCAAATGATTCAGGTCCATTTTTAGATTTTTTAAAAGACCAAAAATTCAATTATAATGACAATGATAGCAATTCAGATTTAGACAAAATTTATAAATGCCTTGATTATGTTGAGAAAAAAAGAACTTCAGATTTTAAAAAAGAAAATGATTTAAATAATTTAGACACAAGTAAAACTTCAAATAATAATCAAATGTTAATTGATCAAAAAACTGATTATTGTTTCTCTGACAATAAGAGAGAATGTACAGAAATAATTTATGAAAAAAATGAAAAAGACAATAGTTCAAGTGAAGATGAAGATTTAAAAATGTTAAAAATAAACAATCTTAAAATTAAAAAAAGCAGAAAAAAAAGAATAAGAAATAAAATGAATCAAATAAGTGAAGAAAAAAAAAAATTTATGGGAAGAAAATCCAACAGAAACAAAAAAAATGAAGAAAAAAAGAACTCACCAGAAAAAAAAGGTCATTCTAATTTATCTAATGATAATGTTATATATAAAATTAAAGTAAAATTTCAAAAATTTTATTATTCCTTTATTGGAAAATTAACTAAAAAACATAAAATACAAGGTTCTTTCAAAAGAGTAAATGGAGATTATACAAGAAATGGAAATGTTAAACATAATTTAAGATTATTTCAATTATCAATGAGAGATTTTCTTCAAAATGAGGTTTCTGGAAAATATTCAAATAAAGATAATTTAAATGATAATTTAATTGCCCAAATTGATGAAAAAGAAGAATTGAAAAAATATATTGATATTTCATATATTGATTGCATGGAAAAATATTTTAGAATGAAAACTAAAGAATTTGAATTTGAGTTTGGATATATTAATGAAAATCTCTTTGAAGAAATTAAAATTAAACCAGAAGAAAGGGCAATTTGGGAAAATTTAATGAATTTTGGATTAATTAATTATTTCAAAGGTAAAACTCCTAGAAGTACTATCACTGAAGAAGCTAAACAAGAAGCAAAAATCAAAAAAACAAAAATCTAAAAAGATAAGTTTTAAATGGAATGAAATTTTAAAAACAATTTGAAAAAAAGGTATCAATTTTAAAAATAAAGACTTAAAATATTAAATAATTAAATATTCATTATTTTAAATCTTGTTATTTTTGAATTAAATTTTTAAAATTGCTTTTCAATAAGAGAAAAAATTTTTAATTTTTTTCAAGACCAAGAAAATGAAAAAATAAGATTTTTTAAAGCATATTATAAAAAATCAAAGAAGTATATTGCTCTTAAAAAAAAAATAAATTAACTACAATATTTTATACAAAGAAATTAATTCACTAAGTTATAATAATTAATTATATATAATGAAATAAATCCATTTTTTGTTATTTCTTTATATTATATATTATTGACTCATTACATTGATGATATATTTTTATTAATTCATCTATCTATTTTGTTCTTATTTGTTATATTAATGATACTGAGGTTAAAAAATTATTGCAATGATATTTTAACTTTTTTAAACTATTAATGGTATATATGATATTATATCCTTTTAAAAATATTAATTTTTCTCTTTTTAATGAAAGATTCAAATAATAGTTTAAAATCAATTTAATTTTGTAGATTTAATTAAGTACTAATTGAATTCTATAATTTATATTTATTATCCTAAGTTAAAAAATGAACTTTGAATAGAAAAGATGATTATTAAATAATGAAATTTATAAAATTTATATATTTTTATTGGTCTTTCAATTGAATTATTATGTTGTTTATTAATTATATTTATTTATTTGGGTAATTTATATAAAAAATAACGATTTATTATTTAAAGAATATTTATTATTTAAAAAAATTTTATTTATTATTCAATTTGAAAAAATTAAATATTTAATAAAATAACAATAAGATTCAAGAATTAAATTAATCTTTATCTATGATATATCCAATAATTTTTTTATTATAATTCTTAAAGTTAGAGAATTTAAATTAAAGTTAATATCAGAATTTTTATATAAATGAACAGAAGGTTTATTATTAGGAGATATAATGAATCTGTTTATATATTTTTTCTACAAATAATATTGTTATATTTGTTGGATTTAATTGTTTGTTAGAGATGGGTTTAAAATTTTTGAGTTGATTTTTTTATTTTTCTTATTTGAAATTTGATTTTTTTATGGTTCATAAATTTAAATATACATTTCTAAATAATTCTATAAGTAATATTATACTTTGGTTTTATTTTTTATTTTTTTGAGAATTGTATTTATTTATTTTGTTATTGCTTGTTTGAATTATTTGGTTTTGGAAATTTATTTTTTAAATTTTATAAAATTTATTCTTATTATGGAATGATTTATTAAAAATCATATTTAAAAATGAATATTTTAATTTACTAAAAATGATTTTCTTTCAAATATTTTATTAATATAGCATATTAAATTGAATTTTGATGAATAATACTTTTTTATCTTTATGATTTTAAAACTTATTTTTTTGACAGAGTTTTAAAAACAATTAACAAAATATTTGAAGTAAACAATATATTCTTGAATTAAAACTAAAATAAATAATATAATTGATTTTAAAATGTTAATCTCATTAATTGATTTAATTTTTATTTCTTTTTTTGATCTTCAAATTGATTGATGGTATTATTATAAAGAATATATATTATTAGAGTATTGAAAATAATATAATTAATTAGAAATAAAAGAAAAAATATAAAAATATGTAAAAAATACTATTTAGAATAATAAAATTAAAAAGAAAAGAGAAATTGATAATATTAAATAAGAATTAGAATTAGTTGTTTCTAATTTTACACAAACAGTACCATCTTCATTTAATTTATATCCTGATAAACAAACACATTGATTTGTACTACATTGAGAATTCACATCTTCACATGTACAATCAATCTTTGAATTACAAATAATTGAGGATAATTTTTTTAAACATTTTGTTGCATCAAAGTTAAATGCATAATCATTTGCACACTCACATTTTCCTGAAATACAGTTAGTCTCCATTAAAGCACAATCTCCATCATCTTCACATGTTATATTTTTAAATATTAATTCACAATGAGTCTTATCATAATTTAATTTAGTATTTTCATTACAAGCACATTTACCTGATTCACAATTAGCATTAAAATACTCACATTCATCATTAGTACTACAAACATATTCAGTTACTATTGGATAACATCTTTTTTTATATTCACCTAATACATAGTTGGCAAGACAAGCACATTTACCTGATTTACATTCAGCATTATACTCTTGACAATCAGTGTCACTACCACACTCAATTTCAGTTACTATTCGATAACAAAAGTCTTTATACCTACTATCTATTAAATATTTAGCAGGACAAGCACATTTACCTAATTTACATTCAGCATGATATTCTTTACAATCATCATCATTACTACAAGAAACTGTGGTCAGATCTGTTGATATTATTGAAGAAATTAAAAAAGAAAGGATTAATATGCCAAGATATTTCATTTTTAAACAATAAAAATTATAATTCCTTAAAGAATAAAAAATTAAAAAAACATTATTTATTTTAATTGCACTTAATTTGATTTTGGTTTTTTTCATAGAAATACTATTCAATTGTTTTCTTCAAGAAGGTTTACAATAAAAATGAAAATATCATAGTTCGTTTTGAATCCCTTTTAAATAACTTTTCTCTTTTTAAATATAACAAAAAAGGGAACTATTTTTTTTTTTTTTCAGAAAAAATTCAATTAGATAATTTAAACAAAGAAAAAGAATTGTATACAATAAAAAACCCGAATTTTTATTTAATGGATTTAAAAAACAAAAATCAAATACACCTGTATATAATGAATATTCAAAAAGAAGAATAGAAATAGGTAAAAATTATATAATAATAAATAGAAATTGAAAAAATATCTCAAT
>JAEEGK010026261.1_pt1 | contig 11871 bp, 8 predicted proteins | sample 8958771 | NCBI WGS metagenome assembly JAEEGK01 (sample SAMN16246547, study PRJNA631951) | gut metagenome | biome: gut microbiome; feature: rumen; material: SC-attached | host: Bos | place: Iran: Karaj | collected 2018-10 | reverse complement strand
TTGAAGTCGAAAACTTTTTCGACTTGGGCATTCATCCCAAAGGAGAACGCCAAAAGCATAAGGATTAGTGATAGTTTTTTCATAATATTAAGTTTAAGTAATAACTATTGACAAACCATTCAAAGCCAAATAACAGAATTATTGGCGCAAAAATAGTAAAAATACTCAATTAGCGTCAGGAAACGAGATTTTTTCCCTATGGTATTTCAACTTTCGTGAACAGTTTGAACAAATAGAATGAGCAAATTTAGTTTACATAATCAATTTGTTGAGATTCCCTTTCAGGGAATGGAGTTTGTTCATTTTTCTACATGCGGCAGCTTGTGAAGCTTACGAATAGTCAACTTGTTTATGCCGCCGCTTAATAACTATGACTTTACTCCATTGACTTCGTCGATTCTTCGATTTCCCCACCAGGGGAATCTATTGTATGTAGTTTAATTTTGAATAATTACTTATTGAAAAAAACTATCATTTTCATTTGTCACTCTCCCTTTGTCTCATCCCTCCATGCAGTGCATCCCACCGTCGCATCCGTTCAAAGAAGGCTTTCATAGAGTCCTCTTTTAAACTGTCTGCTTTGATTTCAGTTTGTTCTCCTTTTCCGTTCTGAGGGGGCAAAGTATGTTCCTTGCGGCTTCCTTCTTGGCATCCCGCCAGCAGCAGGGCAACCAAAGTCGCCACTGCTGCCGCGGGAATAAGGGATTTCGGTAGGCTCCTCATGGTTGGCTACTTTTTCACCACTTTTCGCACACAACGACGACCTTCCTCGTTGGTGACGGTGACAAAGTAGACCCCAGCTGGCAAGTCGGCCATGTCAATGTGGAGTTCGTCGCCTTTGCCTTGCACGCTGAGCACCTGCTGACCGAGTGTGTTGATTATCTCGGCTTGAAGCAGGTTCTCGCCCATGATGGTGACCATGCCGTTGGTGGGGTTGGGGTGGAGGGTGACAAACACGTTAGAATCATTGTTTTCCTCTATATTAGTGAAGGTGGTTTGACCCCATCTTAAAGGATAGTCTGGGATGGTGCAGAATGCCATCTTGTCAATATATACCCATTTCTTGAATGGGAAACCGTGCTCTTCACTGCCATATTGATGAATCCATCCATAATAATGGTTTCCGTCTATGACTTTAAGAATGCCAATTCTATCATAGTATTCTTCTGCTCCATTCCAGCAATGTAACACATCCCATGTTTTCCATGCAGTCTCGCTGCCATTGGGCCAAGGAATCGTGTCAGAACCGCCACCAAAACCTACAGTCCTGAATTTTGTGGTGTTCCAGCTTTCTTGAACAATGTGGATATCGCTTTTGGAAAACAAATAAGTCAACTTGTAGTCAGTTGCTCCGTCTTGATCGATATCTAATAAGACATTCTCCGTAATTCCCCCAGCATGGTCAACTTGATAATACAACGGAGGGTCGAATTCAGTATAGATGATTTCGCCCTGCTGAGCCTTAGATCCAATAAATGCTAAAAGTAATAGCAATAATGTGAATAATTGTTTTTTCATTTCTATTGTGTTTTATGGATTAGTCATCATCTATTCGTTCATTGTTTGTAGCACATTCTGGACACTCGTGTACCATTAGTGTCAGTTGTGTTCCGGCATTAGCTTCAAATAGTCCATTAATGACAATATAATCAGAAGCCCTAAGAGTTTTTTCAGTTGTTGAAGGCAATACTATCCCATTTGTATTACTTATAGTGATGGAACGCTTCATGCTGTTGATTTGGTTCAGTTGCTGTGCGTTTTGGACATACTCATCTGTTTCACAGTCCGTGTCTAGTTGATATACTTTGATATAATTAATTGTTATCGTATCTGGGCCAAACCATTCAGGAAAATAAAGAGAGTCATGAACTTGTTTAACTGCATTGTCATCAATGGCATACCCTGTTTTGATGTATTTTGGATATTTTGGGATATGTTCTTCATCATAGAATTCATGTGTGACAATTCCATCTCGATAAAAAATGACATGGTCAGGCATCCACTCGCAGCCATAAATATGCATGTGGCTTATATCTGGCTCAGATTCTTCCATCTGAAAATTTTTATAGCCATATTGGTATTTGACGTTATTCGTGTCTGCAATGTCCTGCATATTATACCAAATCCCAGAACTATAACCCCGTTCCTCATCTTCGTCCCAATCTATTTTGGAGTATTCCATGATGTCTATTTCCTCATAGTATTTAAGACCCGTTATTGTGTCTTTGACACCTCCATAGAGCCAAAAAGAAGTATGAATACCTGGATGAATGGGCAGGGCACATTCAATTTCATAATAGCCGTAATGATAGGACTGTTGATAGGATTGAATGTTGCCAGTGTAATAAAAAATATAGTTTTTTTCTGTGCTACATTCATGGTATTCTGGATGTGGAAGAACATAACCTGTAGGGTAGCAACCATCGCATTGAAGTGGAGTGTTTGAAATGCATCGCGCCACAAGCCGCATTTTGTCGTCGTTCAATGTTCCGTTATTGAACAAAGTATTAGTGCACTGGTATGCATGGAAAAAGCCAGGTTTTGTTACACCCAATTTTGATTCTATAGCATTAACTCTCCACCTACGTATCCATACGGAATCCGCAGGAATTGAAGCAGGACGCTGTTCCCTAAAACGATTGTCCCAGCCTCTTCCAGTGCCAGTAAACTGTTCATTTAAGATGTTACTCCATCCCTCATTTAAGTTTATTTGTCCTATGACATTTAGACCAAGCATCATAAGAACACAAAGATATATAAACTTTTTCATATGGCTGTAAACGTTTTACTTATTCTTTCCAACTTTCTCCAAAGCAGAACGAAGTTCTTCTATTTCTCGTTGCTGCTCCTTGACGGCTTCCACTAATACAGTCACAACAGATTGGTAGTCGATACAGAGGCGGTTCTGTGGGTCAGTGCGAACAGCTTCGGGAAAAGCTTCCTTCAAGTTGCTCCCCGAAAGTGCCACCGAGCGTTTTTCAAAGTCAGCATACATGGCTTCAACCGCTTCTGATTCAACGAGTTCGTTGTTTTCTAAATCGGGAATCTCCTGCTCCTCTGGTTCAAAATAGTACCCTTTAAGACCCATAATAATGGAAACAGCCTCCTTTCCATCGATGGACTCGGAACCTTTGGCATGCCCATCATTATTGTCAATAGTATAATGATTCATGGCACAAGCAGTTCCATTTCCATAAACAAAGAAAGTATTCGTATTCCAATTTGGATAAGACACCACCCAATTTTTCGAATATGCATTACTATTATTGGAACCGCACATCCATTCGTAGTTTTCCGCATTCTTAATAAATAAGGCTGCTTTATGGAAATTTACAATACCGTTGAAGTCAACTCCACAGTCGGGAGCAGGACCAAAACTAATGCCCTGTGTGGTTGAGTTGGCCAAAGTTTGAAATGTAATGCGTCCATCGCTGTGCATCTTAATCTGAGCTTGTGCTGCCATTGTAAGCAGCGTGATAATTAAGGTAATTAATGATTTTTTCATGATGTTTAAATTTTAATAATTGTAATTTGATTGTTGAATTGATTTTTTGATGCTTTAATCTGTCACCGTAAATTCTCCATAATACTCATCTCCATCGGAGAGCGTAAAAGTGACAATGTAATTCCCCGCATTGGGGATGTAAACCTGCAAGCCATTCGGTGTAAACACCGAAAGACAGTTTACAAGAGTACCTGAAGCCGTAGAAACTTCAACAGCAATTTGGCCAAGGTTTTCGGTAAACATTACCGAAAGCACATGGTCATAAATTGAGGGCAAAATGCTTCCGCTTTTATCCGTACTACCGCACTCGGCCCTTAATATTACTATTGAAGGTGTTTCATCTCCTTTCATCTCCGTTCTGGCTGCGCCGTGGGCGTAGCAAAATGCTCCTGAAAGGACTAAGCAGAGCATCAGAACCAATGTTGTTACTTTTTTCATCGCTTATTTTAGGTTTAAAATCACGATGCAAAAGTACCAGGGCTCTAAAACCCCTGCAAGAACATGTTGGTTAAGATTGGTTATGGTTTTTGACTAACGTCTTATTAATCAAATAAATGAAGAATCCTTGGCCATATCCATCAAGGTGATGGGAAGTGGATTATCGTTGCCGAATATCTTACGCATTTTACCATTGCGTTGAAAAACGGCATTGTAGGTACGCTGCATCAAGGCAGCAATATCAGCATCAGTCAGTCCCAACAGATAAAGGCAACAATAATCAAGGTCACCATTGGTAAGCTCTGGATAGGCCTTTTTGAGACGGATAGTAAATTGCCCGAAATGACGGTCAACTGCCAAACGCAGGTCTAACAATTGTTGTTTGTCCAAAGCAGAATCCTTATAGATAATATAATCAATTTTCGATTTGAACTGCCCTTCATTCACCCGATCCATGATGAGACGGCATATAGGTTCTTCATCAAAAGATGCTGCAACTTCGGTTTTTGCAGCCAAATCATCCAATTGCTTGATTTGGTCTTTCAGTTCGCGCACCTCTTGGTTGCTTCGTTTCAGCCGACCGGATATGGCGGCTTGCTCCATACGGTGAGTCTGACGCTCGGCCTCAATGGCTTCCGCGTGCCGTTTATCTCTTTCTTCCAATTCTTTTTTTGCCAAAGCCTCTTTTGCCTCTATCTCCTGTTGATGATGTTTTTCTTTATCTTTCAAAGCCTTTTCCGCTTCGATCTGCTTCTGTCTCAGTTCCTCCTTATGCTGTTGCTCCGACTCTCCAAATTTTCTATCCGCTTCATCTTGCTGCACTTTCAATAGTTTTTTACTCCTTAGTTTCGCCAAAACGATGATGAACATTGCAACCACAACAGCAATCGGAATACCAATCCTAATTACTCTCTTTATAGCTTTCTCTCTTTCTTCTTCAGCATGCTTTTCCTGTTTTTGAGTCAAATAGTTTTTGAACATCTCATTAATCTTTGAAACATCTTTTTTCTTCTCAATTTCCACCATAGTAAAATCGGCAAGAAATGAAGAATACTGACGAGCTTTTACAGAATCACCCTCAAATTGGTATATGCTACACAAGTTTTCTGCAGCTACAATTTTAGATGGCAAGTCTTCTTGCTGTTCAAAAACTGTTTCCAAGTACAATCTAGAAGAATCATACAACTTACTCTCAAACAATATGTTGCCAAGGGTCAAAAACCTATGCGTCCTTTCGTAATCATTTGAGGCAAGTGTAATCACATGTTTTAAATCTTTGATGACTGAATCCACACAAAAACCTAAATTATATGCTAACACTGACTTTGACGTCATAATATCCCTATAATGAATATTGTCATTATCAGGTATGTTTTCTAATGCTTTATCATAATAAAAGGCAGCACTATCTTTCTGGTTTGCAATGTCATACTGGATTCCCAAATTATATAGCAAAACAGGGATACCGTATTTCGAGGTTGGTTCTCGCCGACAATAATACAATGCTTGTTTATAGCAAGCAATGGCAGGTTCAGCCATCAATTGCTCCTTAAACATATCTCCAAGACGGTTATAGATGTATGTCATAAACTGCGCCTTTTTCCCCACCAGTTCCTTCTCTTCAAAATGTTCCTCCATCACTTCCAAAGCTTTCAAATACTCTGCACAAGCATGCACTACATTTCCCTGCTCATAATACCCTACCCCATTGATATAATGCGCCCTCGCATCTAAAAACACATTCCTTTCTTGTAAAGATACATCATGCACATCTGCACGTAACGAATCAAAATAATTAACTGCAAGCAACAAATCCTCTCTGTTAGTCTGCTCACAGTCATTTTTATATAGCAGCTCAGAAATCAGCAACTGGCAATAGTGCCCGTCAAAGGTATCAAGCTCTTTTGCTTCAGGACTAACAACAAACTCCTGCAGCAGCACAAAAGCGCTATCAGCCCGCCGCCACATCAGCGAGTCAATCTCGGCCAATGCCGCATGAGCAATACTTCCATGCCCTTCTATTTGTCGTGCATCCTGTCTTCCACAATAGGGGAAAAGCAGCAGCACCAACATTACACCTATGACATTCAAGCACTTGTTCATATTACTCACTTACGTGACACTTCGCAATGAAACCACCCCAGAACTGAAGTCCGGGGTGGTTTCGTTTTCAATCGTTATTCATTCCACCAAACTCTCGTTTGCCGCGTGTCGCCATGCGACATTCGCGCCAGTTGTTTGGTGTAGTTCTCATAATTGTACTCGATTTCCTTCTGGGGATATTCCATACGGAACGAGGTCAGCTTGGCGTGGTTGGTGGTGGTGGGCGTCGCCATGGTGCGGCGTGCCAAAGCCCAGGCTTCCCAAGGCTGACGGAAGAGGTTGAGCCAACGCTGCTGGTAGATCATCTTCAGGTAGAACTCCTGGCTGCCGTCGTATTCGGGATTCATCCAAACAGCGTAGTTCATCACGTTGGCGGCCATATTGTTGCTCCAAGCCCAGATATCAAGGTTTCCAATATAGTTGGTATATTGCGGATAGAAATAAGTCCAACGGCTGGTCTGCTGTGGCATGTGGGTCCAGAAGAGGAACGATTGATAGACTCCTGAACGGATGGACTCGTCGGCATTCAGCGGCGGCGTGATGCCTCCGATGTTTCTCACCTCAATCTCGGCTTTCATAAACAACACATCGGCATAGGTGACGAGAATCTGGGGCACATATTTCTCGTCTCTTGTCAGGTAATAGTTGAACGGAGAAAACAGACACGATGGACCCTTGAATGTGTAACTGCCATCACGCGACTGTGCGTAGGGTGAGCCGCCCTCCGTGGGGGTCTCGAGAGTACGAATTTGGGGATAGGGTCGCCAAGCTCCGTCAGGGAAACTGTCTGTCTTGTGGTTCGTGTCGAAGAAGAGGAAGGTGCGATAGTCGAAGATGCCGCTACCATCCATGTCGTCGGTCGAGGAGATACAGCTCCAAACCGTTTCGCCCATGCGAAGGTTTTTGTGCTCGCGGAACGACCAGTTGATATCCCAGTTGGTACCCAACACACTAGGCCACAAGCAGATACCACCTCCTGTAGCTACACCACCTGAAGTACTCATTTTTGAATAGAGGAAGTTGTAAGCCTCAACCAACAATGGGGTGGCAAAATCAGGATCCTTTTCGTACATACGCAGGCCATGGCGCAAAATGAGCGAGTTGGCAAACTCTGCCCAAAGGGTGTAGTCGTTGTTGAGCAACACATCGTAAGGCAACTTGTAATATTCGTTGCCACTTGCTGTGGTTACTGAGTCGGCACGCATCACATCGCGCGACCACACCAAATCTTCCAGCAGCGATTTGTAGATGCTCTCTTGGGTGTCCCATTCGGGCTTCATCGTGGCCTGCGAAGAGGCGTTTTCCCAGATGCGACCCGCTTGAGTATAGGGCATGTCGCCGAAGATATCCGTGACTTTAAAGGTCTGATAGGCCTTCAGCACATTGAGCTGGGCGCGCACTTTGTCGCAAACGGCATCGTCACCCTGCTCCTCGTCATAATCATCGAAGCGTTTTTCCAACTCACGTATGTTGGACAACATCAGATAATAGTCCGACCATACGTTCGCAGTTCCAATCTGTGAGTTACCCCAAGCCTCGGAAGTCAAAGCGCCGAGTTCAGTTTCGGGATACCAGATTTCATTTTGCAGATAGAACTGTTCGTTCATGCTCTGTTGCAAGGAACTCACCACGCCGTTAAACAAGGCTTCAACGGTCGTTCCCGTCGGCGAGAACGGGTCTTGGTTCATCTCTTCGAATTTCTTGGTGCAGGAGGCTAAAGCAAGAGCTGCACACACTATGATGATATATCTTTTCATATTACAAACTGACTTTAAGGTTAATCAAGAAGGAACGCGTGCCGGGATAGGAGGCGTACTCGAGACCTTGGGCATTGCCCGAGCCTTGGGTGCCTTCGGGGTTGATGTTGTCGGGCAAGGTCTTGTAGATGTAGAACAGGTCGCGACCTACCAGAGAGATGGAGGCCTGCTTGAAGAGGTTCTGCTTGTCGAGCAACTTGCGCGGGAAGTCGTAGGTTAACGAGAGTTCGCGCATCTTGATCCAAGTGTTGTTCACGATGCCCGGGGTGCTGATGATGTTGCCCCAACCGCCATAGTTTGGCATGTATTTGTAAAGGTAATGCACCACATTCTCGTTTTGGTGGGCTTCGCCCGTCTCGGTATTGATGCAGTAGCCTGGCAGGATAACACCATAATTGCCAAGCAACTCACCGTTTTCGTAATAGGGCAAGCCGTTGCCTTCACGTTCATAAAGCGTCTCAAGGCTTTGTCCGGTCTGCATGGCCACCACGTAGGAGGCGCAATAGATTTGGCCACCCAACTTGGCATCAATCAAGGCATAAAGCGACCAATTCTTATAGGAAGCTCTCAAGTTGATACCACCCGTTACCAAGGGGGCGCAGTTGCCAATCGGCACACGGTTGTCGGTCTTCAAATAGGTGGTACCCGTCTCATTGAGCAAAGGCAATGGCTTGCCGTTGGCATCGTAGAAAGGTCCTATTTGCGTGCCGTTGGGCATGGTGTATTCATAGACATAATCCCATCCGTAGATGGTGCCATACTCATCGCCTTCTTCCACAGCGACCGCGGGACCATTTGAGCCCCAAATCTCGGAAAGCGTGTACATGTTGGCACCGGCCAGATCCACAATCTTGTTTTTGTTACGAGCGAGGTTCAATCCCACCTGAACGCCATAGTCTTTGCCTTGAGCGATGTCGTAGGTCATGATGGCCTCGATACCCTTGTTGGTCACCACACCCGTATTAATGGTCACGTTGCTGGCACCCGACGAGGGAGCAAGCGGCGAGGAAAGGATTTGATCCCAACTGTAGATATCGTAATAGGTGAAGTCTAAATTGAATCGGGCACCTAAGCCGAGGTCGAAGCCGAGTTCATAGCTGCGCTGACGTTGGGGCTTCAATTCCAAAGGCGGAACGGTAGTTGGCAGGACGGCAGAGAGCTGGTGTCCGAAGGAGCTGGTGTTGTAAGTATAGGTCAGCTGGTAGGGTTCGGTGTCGCTGGCGGTCTGTGCCCACGAACCTCTCAGTTTCAGGTAATTGACAGGACCCCAGTTCCAGTTCTTGAAGGCCGAGGTCGGGACAAAACTCAAAGTGGCGGAAGGATAAAAATAGGAGTTGTTGTTGAGAGGCAAGGTTGATGACCAGTCGTTACGACCCGTTACATCCAAAAACAGCCAATCGCTGTAGCTCAAGTTGAAGAAACCATACACCGAATTGACTTGCTTCTCCCATCTCGATTCGCCAAAGGTGCGTTCAGAGGCGTTGGAGTAGTTGTAGATCGTGTAAAGGTTGGCATAAGCCCAAGTGCCCGAAGTGCCGTTGATGCCGTCGCGATAGCCATAGTATTGCTCACCGCCGGCAGAGAAACGCACATTGAACTTCGAACCAAAGATTTTTTCCTTGTGGGCCGTAATCAGGAAGTCCATGTCGCGGGTGAGCGAGGAAGACTTGCTCTTTGAGTAGTAGCCCCCTGCCAAGCCTGTGATGGTGGTGGGCTTGTGTTTGGTGATATAGTTGTCGTCGGTCCAGTCGAGGGCCACTTTGGCACTCGCGACCAACCAAGGCGTGATGTCGTACAACAGGCGGACAGAGCCGTACATCTTGTCGCGGTTGAGAGTCGTGTTGTTGTTGTAGAACGTCCAGAAGGTGCTGCTGTAGATGTAAGGATAGGGATAGCCATCAAACTGGTTCATCGTGCCATCCTCGTTTTCGTATGTTGTGCTTTCAAAGCCTTTCCAGCTACGGGGCCAGCTGTAGAGCAGACCTTTGTTGAAGTTGCTGTTCGATTCTCCAATCTCAGGCGAGTTGAGACGGAAATAATCCAAATAGGTGAACGCCACATCGACTTTGATTTTCTCCGACACATTAAGCAAAGTACCCACATTGACGGTAGTCTGACGCAGGTTACAGTTGTCGATGATGGCATCGGTGCGCGAATCGGTGAACGAGACACGAACACTACCGAAGTCGCCAGCATTTTGGAAAGCGATGTTGTGGTTCATCGTATGGCCATTCTTGAAGAGCATCTTCAGGTTGTCGGGCTGAGGTGAATACTTGCGGATTTTCCCGTCCCACCAGAGAACGCTCTCGCCGTTCATCTCAGGACCCCAGCTCTGGGCACCGCCGTAGTAACCGAAGGTGGTGTTGGTGGGTTCGCCCGCTGGTCCATTGTCTACATTGTAAATGTACGGAAATTCATACACTTGATTACCGTCCTCGTCAAACAAACCATCGATGGGCGTCAATGTCGGCGTATGGAAGGTGATTGGGCCGCAACCACCGAATTTATTCTGCACTGTGCGATACAAATAAGGTGTTGTGAGCTTGAAACTAGCAGAATAGCTGATGCCGAGGCCGCGTTGCTTCGAACCTTTCTTGGTGGTGATAAGCACCACGCCGTTGCCGCCACGCGAACCGTAAAGGGCCGCTGCCGTGGGGCCTTTCAGGATGTCGAGGCTTTCGATGTCTTCCTGATTGATGTTGTTCAACGCTGTACCCCAGTCGCGGCCACCGCTCCACGAAGTAACACCGCCTTCGTTGGTCATCGGAACACCATCGACCACGATGAGAGGTTGGTTGTCGCCAAAGATGCTGTTGTTACCACGAATGGTGATACGTGATGCGCCACCATCAACGCCGTTAGGGTTAATAATCTGCACACCTGCCGAGCGACCGCTCAATGCGCTGATGATACTGCCTGAGCCCGACTTGGCAATCAGATCGCCGCCGATTTCTTCGGTAGCATAGCCCAATTCGCGTTTCTGACGTTTGATACCGAGAGCTGTGACCACCACATCGTCAAGCGTCTGTGAGTCAACTTCAAGGGTGACGTCGATTTTGTTTTTGCCTTTGATGGCAACTTCCTTGGTCTTGTAGCCAACAAAACTGAAGACCAGTACGTCCTTGCCATCGGCATTCAAAGAGTAATTACCGTCCATGTCTGTCACGGTGCCAACAGAAGTGCCTTTCACCTGAATGGTGACACCAGGCAAACCGTAACCGTCATCGCTTGAAATGACCTTACCGCTCACTGTCAGGCTTTGTGCAAAGCCGACCAACGGGGTCATTAATGCAAGCACGAATAGGAAAAGTAGAGTTTTTCTGTTCATACACTAATTGTTTAACTTTGGGGACAAAAATAGGAAATATTCTTGTTGGTCTCGCAAAATAAAAAAAATAACCTCTTTAAACATAATGGCTGCCATGCAACGACAGCTATATCTTGGGTAAAAATACATGATAAAAAAGAGCATTTTCTTCAAAAATCGTCGTTTTGCTTGTTCATTTTATTTAGAACACCTATCTTTGCAAATCAATAATGCTTATACCCTTTTGTTTATGTCAGACGCTATCGAAAACCAAGAAGAGCAGATTCTTTCAGAAGAAACCGTAAAAGAGACCGACAAAAAATGCCCCAATTGTGGTGCCACTGTGGTCTTTGACCCTGCTTCGGGCATGATGCGCTGTCAGTATTGCGGCTATTCGTGCGAGCTTCCGAAGGCTGAAAACGAGTGTGAGATTTGCGAGATGGACTTTGAGTCGGCCATGCACACCGAGAGCTTCGACTGGGGCAAACAGAAGAAAGAGGTGCAATGCAAGCAATGCGGTGCCGTCGGTATCTACGACGCTCTTGAAACCGCCGCTGTGTGTCCTTTCTGCGGTTCCACCAACGTGATGCCCGCCGCCAATGAGGACACCATCGCCCCGGGCTCTGTGTGTCCCTTTGCGGTTACCAAGGAACAAGCCAGCGAACATTTCACGAATTGGCTCCAGAAGAAATGGTTCGCACCTTCGAAAGCCAAAAAAAGCGCCCGTCCCGAGTCCATCCAAGGTGTCTATCTCCCCTACT
>JAEEGK010026259.1_pt1 | contig 11873 bp, 11 predicted proteins | sample 8958771 | NCBI WGS metagenome assembly JAEEGK01 (sample SAMN16246547, study PRJNA631951) | gut metagenome | biome: gut microbiome; feature: rumen; material: SC-attached | host: Bos | place: Iran: Karaj | collected 2018-10 | reverse complement strand
TCCCGCAGGTGCACGCGATGTACGGCGGCGACCACAGCCGCAAGAGCGTGCTGATCGAATACGGTTTCCGCCTCCCGGCGGCGGCCGACAACCGCCCCCTCAAGTTCGAGGAATTCGAGGCCCTGACGGGCCAGAAAGTCTATGTGAGCGCCACCCCGGCCGACTACGAACTGGAGAAGTCCGAGGGCCTGGTGGTGGAGCAGGTGGTCCGCCCGACCGGCCTGCTGGACCCGCCCATCGAGGTGCGCCCCACCAAGAACCAGGTGGACGACCTCGTGGAGGAGATCCGCAAGCGCTCCGAGGTGGACGAGCGCACGCTCGTGACCACCCTCACCAAGCGCATGGCCGAAGAGCTGGACGAATACCTGCGCCGCATCGGCATCCGCGTCCGCTACATCCACTCCGACGTGGACACCGCCGAGCGCGTGGAGATCATTGAAGACTTCAAGAACGGCCTCTTCGACGTGCTGGTGGGCGTCAACCTCCTGCGCGAGGGCCTGGACATCCCGACCGTCTCGCTCGTCGCCATCCTGGACGCCGACAAGGAGGGCTTCCTGCGGACCGCCCGCGCGCTCACGCAGACGGCGGGCCGCGCCGCCCGCAACGTCCACGGCCTCGTGATCATGTACGCCGACTCCATCACCCCCTCGATGGAGCAGACCATCCGTGAGACGGACCGCCGGCGCAAGAAACAGATCGAATACAACGAGCTCCACCACATCACTCCGAAGCAGGTGGAGGTCAAGCAGAATATCCTGGCGGGCGAGCTGACGTCCCGTCCCGGCGGCGGGAAACCGCTGGCCCGGGGCCTCGCCAACGGCACGACCGGCCGCGTCAGCGCCGCCAACTCCTACGACGATCCCACCTACATCCCGAACCCGTCCGACCTCGGACGCGGCACGGTGTCCGTGGGCTTCGGCCACGACTCCAAGCGCGTGGCGGGCGAGGCCTTCCGTGACGGCTACGTCACGGCCGACCTGGCCGCCGTGCTGCAGGATCCGGTGATCCGCTCGATGTCGCGGGAGCAGATCGAAAAGATGGTCGAAGAGGACCGCCGCCGGATGAAGAAATCCGCGGCCGACCTCGACTTCGCGCAGGCCGCCCACTACCGCGACGAGATGTGGGCCCTGCAGGAGTATCTCAAAGTTTGGAAAGAAGAAGCATGAAAAGATCCCGGATCGTCATATTCCTGTTCGGCATCATCGCCGCACTGGCGGTAATCTGTGCCATTTTCCCCGAAGGGGGCGTCCTCGGGCTGCGGTTCCCGCAGCTGAGCGAGGTCCTTTCCGCCGCGGAGAGCGGCTCCGGCCTTTCGCCGGAGGAGCTGATCGAGCAGCGGAAGCTGTCCGCCCGGCGCCACGAGTTCCAGACCTTCTTCAAGGAGGACCCGGCGCGCTTCTACCTGCCGGACGACGACGTCAGCTTCTTCGACCCGCTGTTCGCCGCGCTCGACGGCGCGGAGCAGACCCCGCTGCGCATCGTCCACTACGGCGACTCGCAGATCGAGGAAGACCGCATCACGGGCACGATCCGCGAACGGCTCCAGGAGCGCTTCGGCGGCAACGGCCCCGGCATGATGCCGGCCCGCCAGCACGCCACGCCGCGCGTGGGCGGCGGCAGCACCGCCGAGCTGCGCCGCTACTTCAACTACGGCGACGCGTCGTACCGGGCGGGCATCCGCCAGTACGGCCCCTACGCCGATTTCGTCCGCCTGGACACCGTGTCCACCCTGTCGTTCTACCCGATCCGCAGCAAGGACAAGGGACAGAGCACCTTCGAGCGCGTGACGCTCGTGGCGGGCAACCTCAGGAGCACCCTCTCGGTGACGAGCAAGGGCGACCGCCGCGAGGTGGAGCCCGGCCAGGGCGCGCTGTCCTTCGTGCGCTTCGCGCTGCCCGACAGCTCCACGCGCGCCTCGATGACCGTGGCCGGCTGTGCCGACCTCTACGGCGTCCTGCTGGACAGCAAGACCGGCGTGCGGGTGGACAACGTGGCGATGCGCGGCTCGTCCGGCGCCATCTTCACCACGATGGACCGCGAGCAGCTGCGCTCTTTCTACAAGGAGGAGAACGTCCGGCTGATCCTCCTGCAGTACGGCGGCAACAGCGTGCCGTACCTCAAGACGGACAAGGCCATCTCGGGCTACCTCGAGTCGGTCCGCAAGCAGATCCGCTTCCTGCGCGGCATCGCGCCGCAGGCGAAGATCGTCTTCATCGGCCCGTCCGACATGTCCACGACGGTCGCCGGCAAACGACAGACCTACCCGCTGCTGCCCGGCATCGTGGATTCGCTGCGCGCCTCCGCGACGCAGAGCGGCGCGGCCTACTGGGACATCTACGGCGTGATGGGCGGCGAAAACTCCATGGTGCAATGGGTCAAGGCCCGCCCGGCGCTGGCCGGCTCGGACTACGTCCACTTCACGCTCGCCGGCTCCCGCAAGATCGGCGACATGTTCTGCGACGCGCTTCTGCTCTACTACGACTACTATCGTTTCCGGAAGAAGAATGACCGCTAGGAGACTCGCCCTGCTCGCCGCGCTCTGCTTCGGCATCGCAGCATCCGCGCAGCCGCTGCCCGACTGCGTGCACGCGGAAGCGTCCGTGCTGCTCTTCCCGGGCGCCCGGACGGCGCAGGACCTCTTCTACGCCAAGCTCGACACGCTGGTGGCGACGGGGCAGGGGAATGTCAACGTCTGGCACATCGGCGGCTCGCACGTGCAGGCGGCCTTCTTCCCCAACCGGATCATGAACGGCATCGACTCGCTGACCCTGCGCGGCGACCGCGGCTTCCTGTTCCCGCTCAAGCTGGCGGGCACCAACTACGACAAGTCCTACAGCATCTCGGCCACGGGCGAATGGGAGGCGCCGATCCTGACGCGCAACTCCGACCTGCGCCGGCCCCGTTACGGGGTGACCGGCTACGGCGCGCGCACGGCCAGCCCGGACGCCTCGGTGGGCTTCCGCCTCAATGTGGACGGCTCCTCCCGCTGGTCCTGCGAGAGCGTGCGCGTGCTGGGCTACGGCTCCTCGGACCGCGCCTATCCCTATATCCTCTGCCTTGCGGACACGCTGCGCTTCGAGTTCGAAACGGCCACGCAAAGCTACCTCTTCGACCTGCCGGCGCCGACCGACAGCGTCGTGGTGCGCTTCCACATCCCCGCAGGGGAGGAATTCACGCTGAACGGCCTGCAGCCGCTGAGCTGGCGGCCGGGCGTGAACTATTTCGCCTCCGGCGTCAACGGCGCTGCGCTCCCGTCCTGGCTCGACAAGTGCGAGGACCTGGAGCGCGACCTGCAGCTCGTGCACCCGGACCTGGCCATCCTGGCGGTGGGCATCAACGACTCCGCCACGAGCGCCAGGGACTTCAAGCCGGAGAAATTCAAGGAGAACTACCGCCGCCTGATCGAGATGGTGCGCCGGGTGAGCCCGGAATGCGCCTTCATCTTCGTGACCAACAACGACAGCTACCGCTACGTGCGCCGCGGGATGGCCTGGAACGCCAACGGCGAGGCCGTCCGGCAGGCGATGCTGGAGCTGGCGGAAGAATATGGCGCCGGGGTCTGGGACCTCTACGGCGTGATGGGCGGCGCGCATACGGTCGAGAAGTGGCGCGACGCCGGCCTGGCCAAGAACGACCGGCTGCATTTTACGGACGTGGGATATAACCTGCTGGGCGATCTCTTCGTGGAGGCGCTGATGGCTGATAAACTGAATCGGTAAGGGATGGATCTGAGCGGTATCTGGGGATTTGTGCAGCGCCTGTTCGGCTTCGACCCGAACTCGCCGCTGCTGTTCACGCAGTTCTATTTCTGGGCGTTCTTCGCCCTGGTCTACGCCGTGTTCGCCCTGATCGGCGACCGGCGCCTGCTGCGCAACGCGTTCCTGTTCTTCGTCAGCCTGGTGTTCTACTACAAGACCAGCGGGCTGTCGGTGCTGATCCTGATCTTCGTGACCTGTTCGGATTTCCTGATCGCGCGGCGGATCGCGTCTGCGACGCATCCGGGCCGCAAGAAGGCCTGGCTCATCCTGAGCGTGTGCATCGACCTGCTGATCCTGTGCTACTTCAAGTATTCCTACTTCTTTGCCGACTTCGTCCATTCCCTGACGGGACTGGAGCTCAAGGTCGTCAACGTGTTCGGGATGCTGGGCAACGCCCTCGCGGGCGTGGAGCGCTTCAGCGTGGAGAGCATCGTGTTGCCGGTGGGCATCTCCTTCTTCACCTTCCAGGTGATCAGCTACACCGTGGACGTGTACCGCGGGCAGGTGAAGCCGGTGGACAATATCCTCGATTTCGGCTTCTACGTCAGCTTCTTCCCGCAGCTGGTGGCGGGCCCGATCGTGCGGGCCAGCGAGTTCATCCCGCAGCTCTACAAGCCCTTCTTCCTGGGGCGCAAGCAGTTCGGCATCGCCGTGTTCTGGATCCTGAACGGCCTGGCCAAGAAGCTGATCCTGAGCGACTACATCGCGGTCAACTTCATCGACCGCGTGTTCGAGAATCCCCAGCTCTTCACGGGCTTCGAGAACCTCTCCGCGCTGTTCGGCTATTCCCTGCAGGTCTATGCCGACTTCTCCGGCTACACCGACATCGCCATCGGCGTGGCGATGCTGATGGGCTTCTACCTGCCGCAGAACTTCAATTCACCCTATAAGGCTTCCAACCCGCAGGACTTCTGGCGGCGCTGGCACATGTCGCTGAGCAACTGGCTCAAGAACTACCTCTACATCCCCCTGGGCGGCAACCGCAACGCCACCTTCGGCACCTTCTTCTGGATCGTGCTCTTCGCCGTGATCGCGGTGATCCTGTCCGGCAGCTGGGTGGTGTCGGTGGTCTTCGTGGGGCTGGCGGCGGGGCTCTTCGTGGTGGGGCATTTCAAGCCGGAACGGCGCAAGAAGATCCTCGCCAACATCAACCGCTTCATCACGATGCTGCTCGGCGGCCTCTGGCACGGCGCCTCGTGGAATTTCATCATCTGGGGCGGGCTCAACGGCATCGGCCTGGTGGTGTACCAGTTCTGGAAGGAGATGGGCTGGAACCTGCGTTTCGGCCTGGTCACGGGCCTGACGGCGCTGCTCGGCGTGCTGCACTGGACGGTGGGCGCGCCGGTCTGGAACCTCCTGTTCGTCTGGGCGCTCTTCGTGTGGGCGGGCACGCTCGTGCGCTATGTCTACCAGCTCCGGGGCGGCAAGGGACACAAGCAGCTGGGCTATATCTGGGGCGTGGCGCAGACCTTCACCTTCATCACCTTCACGCGCCTGTTCTTCCGCAGCGGCAGCAACCTGGACCCGGCCACGGCCAACGAGGTGGCCTGGCAGACGGCGCGCCGCATGGTGGAGCAGATCGGCTCCAAGTGGGACTGGTCGCTGGTCCCGGACATCTGTGCCAATTATTGGAAGGTCTTCCTGCTGGTCATCCTCGGCATGGCGATCCACTGGCTGCCGGTGCGCTGGAAGCGCTGGTACCGGCTCAATTTCGCGATGCTGCCGCTGCCGGTGATGGCCGCGATCGTGGTCGCCGTGGTCTTCGTGGTGTATCAGTTCATCACGGCTGACCTGCAGGCGTTTATCTATTTCCAGTTCTAGAAGAACATTTTCCGCTGGCGGTGCAGGCCTCGCAGGGGGAAGAAGAGGGCGAGGCCGACGACGAGGCACGCCGCGCCCCAGCTGATCAGGGATATCCAGCTGTCGGAGGCCGCTCCGACAGGCGTGAAGTCCCAGGACAGCTCGGGCAGCCGGACCGGATGGAGAATGAAGAAGGCGGCCGCCGCGCCGCCGAGCAGCAGGCCGGCGGCAAACGTGAGGCGCCGGATCCGGCGCAGGCGGCGGACCTCCCGGTCGTGGAAGGCCTTGATCTGCTCCACGGCGGCCAGGCGGGCGTTCAGCTCCAGTTTGAAGGCCGTCGGATCGGACGGCTTCGGGGCTGTCTGGCGGAAGAATTCTTTTATCTCGTTTTCCATTTCTCCAGATATTCTTTGACGTGTTTCCGGCCGCGGGTCAGGTAGGCCCGGACACTGCCGGCGGGCATTTCGAGGATGTCGGCGATCTCCTTGACGGGCTTGTCTTCCATATAGAAGAGCAGCAGGGCGGCGCGTTCCTTGTCGGGAAGCATGCCGATGGCGCGGTGGAGGTCTTCGTGGCGGAAGCGGCCGTCGGCGGCTTCCGGCCCGGGAACCGCCCGGGCGGCGGGGGAATCGAGCGGGGCGGTCTGCAGCCGGCGGCCGCGCATCCGGTCGATGAAGCAGTTGTAGGCGATGCGGAAGAGCCAGGTGCTGAAGCGGGCCGCTCCGCGGAAGGAGGCCGATGCCACGTAGGCGTTGACCAGCGCGTCCTGCGCGATGTCGTCGGCCAGGGCCGCATCACCGCACAGCGAGAGCAGGAACCTTCTCAAAGATTCCTGCTCGGCCGCGGCCAGACTGATGAACTCCTCGCGGGTCAAAGCGCCTGCTCTTCAGACTTCTTGGCGTCCAGCTCCGCGAGCTCTTTCTTCCAGGTCTTGTTCTTCCCGATGAAGTAGACGATGAAGAAGGCGATGCCGATTCCGATCAGGACGGCCGGGATAATAAACAGGAGCGCGCTTGACGGATCACTCTGAAGAATGCCGCTGCTCGAGAGGGCAAAGGCCAGCACGACGCCCAGCATGACGCCGAGACCCGTGGTGATGCATCCGGCCAGCAGCCAGCCCATCAGCTTGTCCTTGACCGTCTTCATGCGGCAGCAGCTCGTCGGCTGGAAGAACGCCGGATCGAGCGTCGCGCCGTTCTCGATGGCCTTCATCATCAGCTCCGTCTTCTTGTCCACCTCGTGCCGCCGGTTCCGCAGGACCAGGGCGATAATGATCAGGGGAAGGACAACGCAGATGCTGATCGGAATCAAGGTCTCGAACATTTTCCCGATGGTGTACCAGCCGTCGGACATTAAAAGCATAGTCATCATAACAGATACATTTTTAAATTCAATTCACCCGTTAGACGGCCCATCGCCCCGAAAGGCTACAAATAATTTGAGATTCCCGATCAGGTCGGGAATGACGGGATGGCTTGCCGTGCGTCGGCGTTGTGGAGGGCGGAGCAGAAATTGGTTTTTCGGCCCTTGTGGACGAAAAATAATTTCTGTCCGCCCGCGGGGGTTGGCAAGCCCAGACTAGCGCACCTTGCTATCGCAATACCAACAGCGCGTGATTCCGTTTTCCGCGAGGCGGAAGAGCGGATCGTGCTTCTCGTTGTTGCAGATGCACTTCGGGTTGGAGCAGTGCAGCGCCGGGTTGAGGATCGGCTCCTCGTGCTCCGGCATCCCGTGCGACGCGTCGTTCTTCCATTCCATCAGGCTCACGATCAGCGCCATGCGCACGAACTTTCCGTTCTCCACCTGGCGGAAATAGGCCGCGCGCGGGTCGTCGTCCACCTCGGTCAGGATCTCGTTGACGCGCGGCAGCGGGTGCAGCACGGCCATCTTCTCCTTGGCGAGCGCCATGCGGCGGGCGTCCAGCACGAAGCTGTCCTTCACCCGGTCGAATTCGTCCTCGTCCAGGAAGCGCTCCTTCTGCACGCGCGTCATATAGAGCACGTCCAGCTCCGGGATGGCCTCGTCGAGGTTGTTGGTCTCGCGGTAGGCCACGCCCATCTTGTCGCAGACATCCTGCTTGATGTAGTCCGGCAGGCGCAGCTCGTCCGGGGCGATCAGCACGACCTTGATGCCCTTGTAGCGCGACAGGGCCTTGATCAGCGAATGGACGGTGCGGCCGAAACGCAGGTCGCCGCAGAAGCCGATGGTGATGTTGTCGATGTGGCCGAGCTCGCGCTTGATGGTGAGCAGGTCGGTCAGTGTCTGCGTCGGGTGGCTGTGGGAGCCGTCGCCGGCGTTGATGATCGGCACGCGGGACACCTCGGAGGCCACCAGCGGCGCGCCCTCGATGGGGTGGCGCATCGCGATGATGTCGGCGAAGCAGCCGACCACGCGGACGGTGTCCTGCACGGTCTCGCCCTTGCTCACCGAAGTGTTCTGGGGGTTGGAGAAACCGAGCACGTTGCCGCCCAGCTCCATCATCGCGGCGGTGAAACTCAGCCGCGTGCGGGTGCTGGGCTCATAGAAGAGCGTAGCGAGCTTCTTGTGGGCCATGCTGCCCTGGTAGCGTTCGCGGTGCGCGATGATGTCTTCGGCCAGCGCGACGATCTGGTCGATCTCCTCCTTGGTGAGGTCGGTGGGGTCGATGAGGTGTTTCATAAGCTGTTGCGGAAATCGAGGATCTGCTGTTTCTGGGCGGGCGTGATATAGTTCTGCTCGACGGCCACGTCCACCAGGGCGTCGAGGTTGCTGAGCGAGTAGTTGACGACATCGGCGGCGGCAAGGCGCTCGACGCCCTTGCGCAGCCCGTAGGTGAAGATGCTCACGATGCCGAGCACCTCGGCGCCCGCTTCGCGCAGGGCCTCCACCACGTCGATCACGCTGCCGCCCGTGGAGATGAGGTCCTCCACGACGACGACCTTGGTGCCCGGGTCGAGCCGGCCCTCGATGCGGTTGGTGCGGCCGTGGCTCTTGGCCTCGCCGCGGACATAGCCCATCGGCAGGCCGAGCAGGGTGGCGGTGATGGCGGCGTGGGCGATGCCGGCGGTGGAGGTGCCCATCAGGGCCTCGCACGCCGGGAAATGCTCGCGCACGAGCTTCGCCAGGCCTGCCTCGACCTTTTCGCGCACGGCGGGGGCGGAAAGCGTCAGGCGGTTGTCGCAATAGATCGGGCTCTTGATGCCGCTGGCCCAGGTGAACGGCTCCTCAGGCCGGAGGAAGACGGCCTTGATCGAGAGGAGTTCTTTGGCAATCTCTTTCTGCATATCTTATTGATTCAAAAACTCTTTGAGGCAGCGCTGATAGGCGGCGACGGGGTCGGCGGCGGCCGTCACGGGCCGGCCGACGACGATGTAGTCGGAGCCGATTTCCCGGGCGCGGGCCGGGGTGGTGATGCGGACCTGGTCGTCCGCGGCAGCGTCCGCGAAACGGATGCCGGGGGTGATGGCGAGGAAGTCCGGGCCGCAGGCGTCCTTGACCATCGCCGCTTCGAGCGGCGAGCAGACGACGCCGTCCAGGCCCGCTTCGCGCGCGTTCTGCGCGTATTTGACGATTGTCTCGCCGATGCCGGCGCCGATCAGCAGTTCGTTCTGCATCCGCTCCTCGCTGGTGGAGGTGAGCTGGGTGACGGCGATCAGCAGCGGCCGCGTTCCGTCCGGCCTCGTGAGGCCCTCCAGCGCGGCGCGCATCATGTCGATGGTGCCGGCCGCGTGGACGTTGCAGATGTCCACGTCGAGCGAGGAGAGCACGCGCATCGCTTTCTTGACGGTGTTGGGGATGTCGTGGAGCTTGAGGTCCAGGAAGATGGGGTGTCCGCGGCGCTTGATCTCGCGCACGATGTCGGGGCCTTCCGCATAGAAGAGCTCCATCCCGATCTTGACGAAGGGCTTGCGCCCGCCCGCGAACAGGTCGAGGAATTCGAGGGTCTGCTGCCTGCCTGCGAAGTCGCAGGCGATGATGACGTCTTTTGCCATTATTCTACGATGCCGATTATTTCTTGTAAACTGTTGATTCCGAGGTTGTCCATCAATTCCGGGAGGGCCGCCACGATCTCCGGGCAGACCATCGGGTTGCGGAGGTTCTCCGCGCCCACCTGCACGGCCGTGGCGCCGGCCATCATCATTTCGACGACGTCCTCCGCGCGCCGCACGCCGCCGCAGCCCATCACCGGGATGCTGCATGCGTGGGCCACCTGGTAGACCATCCGGAGGGCCAGGGGGAAGACCGCCGGGCCGGAGAAGCCGCCCATCTTGTTGGCGATGACGGGCCGGCGGCGCCGGATGTCGATGCGCATGCCCAGCAGGGTGTTGATCAGGGTGATGCCGTCCGCGCCGGCGTCCTCGCAGGCCCGGGCGATGGACACGATGTCCGTCACGTTGGGACTGAGCTTGAGGAAGACGGGCTTGCGGGAGACGGCCTTGACGGCTTTCGTCACCGCGGCGGCCGAGGCCGGGTCGGTGCCGAAGGCCATACCGCCGTTGTGCACGTTGGGGCAGGAGACGTTGACTTCCAGGATATCGATGTCCGGGCAGGCGTCCGCCCGCTCGCAGTTGTAGGCGTATTCCTCCACGGAGAAACCGCTGATGTTGGCGATGATGGCGCCGCGGTAGATCTTGCGGAGCGCGGGCGCCTTGTCGGTGACGAGCGCCTCGATGCCCGGGTTCTGCAGGCCGACGGAGTTGATCATGCCGGCGTTGCATTCCGCGATGCGCGGGGTGGGGTTGCCGAAGCGGGCTTCGCGCGTGGTTCCCTTCAGGGAGATGCCGCCGAGGACGTTGAGGTCGAAGGTGTCGGCGAGTTCGAGGCCGAAGCCGAAGGTGCCGCTGGCGGGGACCACCGGGTTGTTCAGGCGCAGGCCGCAGAGCTGGACGGAAAGGTCTTTGTTTACCATTTGATGTCCTCCTTGTCGAATACGGGGCCGTCGGCGCAGACGCGCCGGGGGCCGTTGGCGGTTTGTACGGTGCAGCCATAGCAGAAGCCGGCGCCGCAGCCCATCCTTTCTTCGAGGCTGATCTCGCCGGCGGCGTCGAGGGGCTTGCAGACGGCTTTCAGCATCGGCAGCGGGCCGCAGGCGTAGAAGCGGTCGAAGGCCGGCTTCGCGGCGGCGATGGCGTCAGTGACGAAGCCCTGGGTCCCGACGGAGCCGTCCATCGTGGCGATGAGGACGGGGATGCCGAGCGCTTTCAGTTCCTCGGCGAGGCAGATCTCGTCCGCCTTGTTGAAGCCGAGCACGGCCGTGGCCTGCTTGCCCTGGGCGAGCAGCTCTTTGGCGAGCAGGTAGAGCGGCGCGGCGCCGAGGCCGCCGCCGACCAGCAGCGCGGCCCTGTCGCATTTCTCCGGATGGAATCCGTTGCCCAGCGGCAGCAGCAGCTCGAGGGTGGTGCCTGGCGACATCGTCGACATGGCACGCGTCCCTTCGCCGACGACCTTGTAGTAGAGGGTGACCGCGTCGGGGCGGGCGTCGCTGACGGAGATCGGCCGCCGGAGGTAGAATTCCGGCAGGGCGAGGTCGACGAACTGCCCGCTGCGGACGGCCACGGGGCCGTCGGCGCGCAGCACGATGCGGAAGGTGTCCCGTGCTGCGGGGTCGTTGCTCTCGATGGTGAAAAGTCTTTTCTGCATGGCTTTATGCTTGATAGACGGGCTCGCCGTCTTTGAGGGTCAGGAGGATGCGCCCGCGCACGGCCTGGCCGGCGGAGGGCGTCGCTTTGCCGAGGGAAAGGAAGCCCGCCGGATCGACGGTCCAGGCGGCTTCGGGGTCGATGACGACGAGGTCGGCGGGGGCGCCGGGCAGCAGGCCGCCGCCCAGGCGGAACGCCCGGCGCGGCCCTGCGGTCAGCGCCTCGACGACGCGTTCGAGGGAGACCTTGCCGGTCAGGACCAGGTCGGTGTAGAGGACGGGGAAGGCCGTTTCCAGGCCGACGACGCCCATGGCGCTGCCGGCCAGGCCGCGGGATTTCTCCTCGGCGCTGTGGGGGGCGTGGTCGGTGGCGATGGCGTCGATGGTGCCGTCGCGCAGGACTTCGATGAGCGCGTCGCGGTCTTCGGCGCGACGCAGCGGGGGATTCATCTTGAAGCGGCCGTCTTCCTGCAGGTCGTCTTCGCAGAGCGACAGGTAATGGGGACCGGTCTCGCAGGTGACGCGCACGCCGCGCGCCTTGGCCTGGCGGATCAGTTCGACGCTCTCGGCGCAGGAGATGTGGCAGACGTGGTAGCGGCAGCCGGTCTCCTCACAGAGGAGCAGGTCGCGCTTGATCTGGCCCCATTCGCTCTCGGAGCAGATGCCTTTGTGGCCGTGGGCGGCGCAGTAGCGTCCGT
>JAEEGK010026257.1_pt1 | contig 11874 bp, 10 predicted proteins | sample 8958771 | NCBI WGS metagenome assembly JAEEGK01 (sample SAMN16246547, study PRJNA631951) | gut metagenome | biome: gut microbiome; feature: rumen; material: SC-attached | host: Bos | place: Iran: Karaj | collected 2018-10 | reverse complement strand
CACATACAATGCAAGTACCGTAAGCGAACTGATAAGTCCCAATAATAATGTTGTCTGTAATAAAGAAACTATAGACATTTTAATAAAACTCCGTCAGCCGATCTAACCGGCTTTATCATCAATCAAACTCTTCTGCCGTTTCGATGGAATTAACTACAGTGCAGTAATCTTTGATCTTATCCTTAACGGATTCGAAATCAAGACCGATTGCTGTACAGGTCTCTGTGTTGATGGTGGCAGCACCGTTATCGAAAGTCTTAACTGCAACATTTGCCACATCCTTTTCGCCAAGCAATATATCCGCAACCATGTCTGCGGTCTCACGTCCGAGTGCCGCGTAATCAACACCGTATCCGAGAAATGCTCCGTTAAGGGCGAAAGAATCTGCTCCGCAGTAATGAGGGATACCGGCATTTGCAAACTTTTCATATATTGAAAGTTCTGCCTGCATAATAGTGTTGTCGGTAGGTGTAAATACCGCGTCAACTCCGTCTGCCACGAGTGAATCTGCAGCAAGCATCGTTTCGTCAACATTGGTAGCGGTATACTCAACATATGCCACACCCTTATTGTCAAGATACTTCTTTGCATCGCTTATGGGAAGTGCCGATGCGTCCTGCCCTGCGTCATATAAAAGGCCTACTTTGTCAACCGTCGGATCGTTTGCAAAGATAATGTTAAGGATCGCTTCGGTGTTTAAGAAGTCGCTTGTTCCGGTGATGTTTGCGCCGGGCTTCTCTAAAGAATCAACGAGTGCCGCGCCTACGGGATCGGATACGGCAGCGAATACCACGGGAGTCTTTGTAGTCTCTGTAGCTGCCTGCATCTGGATGGCAACGGGAGTTGCAATACCTATCATAAGATCAACGCCGTCTGCTTCGAAGTTTGAAACGATCTGAGCAAGTACGTTTGCATCTGCGTTACAGTTGTCATAGTTGATATCAAACTTTACATTTTCAGCCTTTTCAATCTCTGAAAGTCTTTCCTCGATGTTTTTGACGATCTGGTTAAGAGAAGCGTCGTCAACGAAATTGCAAAGGCCGATGTTATACGTTTTAACATCGGAATCCGTCTTTGCGGTGTCTTTTGCTCCGCAGCCTGCTGCGAGAACCGATAAAAGTAATGTTGCTGTGATTAAGAGTGTTTTGATTTTTTTCATGATGCGTTTCCTTTCTTTGTAGAAAAATATTTGATGGAAAACGCTTGGGGAAAAGGGTATAAAAAAACCTGTCCCAAGCAAAGTTTGCTGGGACAGGATAATGATCTTTCCTGCGGTGCCACCCGGCTTGACGCTTTCGCGCCCACTCATCGCATACCATCATATGCTGACACTGTCTAAACTAACGAGGGGTCTGCCCCGTCTCACATACTAAGCCTCACGGCCGTTCAGCTCGCCCTTAGAAGTCCATTCGGTTTAATGTTCAGTACCGCAATCCCACCGCCTGCGGCTCTCTGTGAATGAAGGGAAAAAACTTACTTACACTTCCTCATCGGTTTTAATAACTTATACCACGGCAAAAAAACAGTGTCAAGCAATTTTTATACCAAAGCAAAATAACGATAACGGATCGGCAACGCACTTTTTTTATCCGTTAGCTTGAATGTTATGTCTTTTTTAATATGTTTGGTCTATAATTAAGATGTATGCGGATAATTATCCGCATGCCGTTACGCTCCGTAGTCTTATGGCTAAATTCAATCGGAAGTACGTATTAAGGATGATATGTACGCTAAATCAATTTATGTTTTGGTAGATATTCTTGCCATCCTTGATCTTATAATCATATATCGTTTATCCGAGCGTATAAAGAAAAGTTACGCAAAATGGTTAAGGTGTGCTTTCGGAGCCGGATGCGTTGCGATGCTTGCCAACATTTGTATCGCCCTGGCTCCCACTGCGGAATTTGCGTCTGTCTCTTATTGTTTTTATTTTGCTTCCATCAACTGGATACTGTTCTCATTGGACGGGTTCTGCATGGATTACACTGATCACAGACATGTTCTGAAGGTCAGTATCTGGTTTATCTGGCTTTTGTCCTTTGTGGATTCCGTTTCACTGTTTTTGAACTTCGTTTTCGGTCATCATTTTTATATTTATGAATATACCAATTCGTACGGAGTACGTTTCTTTAAAACGGGTTTTAACACTTATTATTATCTGCACCTTGCCACCGATTATATATTGGTTGCGGTCATGCTCTATTTCCTGATCTACAAGATCATTAAAACTGACGGTATTTACAGAGCAAAGTATATCATCATACTTTCCGTTCTTTTACTCGTTATAGTATTGAACATAGCATATATGGCATTCTCGCTCGATCTTGATGCATCGGTTGTTTTCTATGCGCTTGCGGGAACGCTTATTTACTTCAGTATTTCGATCTTTGTGCCCCGCTCGCTTATGAATGCTACGATAGGGCAGACGATCGATGATATGAATGAAGGACTTGTTCTTTTCCAGATCGGTGATAAATGCATTTACGCTAACTCCTTTATGAAAAAACACTTTGATCTGGATATCACCAATTGTACTGTTGACTCCGAGCCGCTCGCTTCCGTATTCAAAAAAGCACGTATTACGGGGAAACCTACGGAAGAAATAGATTATACGGTTAAATACGGTGATCCCGACCTTCCATCTGCCGCGGACAAGCATTACAGGATACGCTACAACAGGCTTTTTGATAAAAAGAACAGGGCGACCGGATCGTACTGTCTTGTTGAAGATACCTCCGAACAGGTTTATCTTATGAATGCTTTGCAGGAAGCAAAGGATCAGGCAGACGAAGCAAACAAGGCAAAATCGACTTTCCTTGCCAATATGTCTCATGAGATCAGAACGCCTTTAAATTCGGTTCTTGGATTAAATGAGATGATACTTCGTACGAGTACAGACAATGAAGTTCTTGAATACTCCGAAGGCATAAAGATGTCAGGCGACACTCTTCTGTCTCTCATTAATGACATACTCGATTTCTCCAAAATTGAAGCCGAAAGGATGGAACTTAATCCCGAGGAATACAACACCCTCATGCTCGTGAGAGAGACTATTCTTTCTTTTGAAGCACAAGCTACGGCAAAGGATCTGTACATCACAGTCAAGATGGATGAGACTATACCGAAAGGACTTATCGGCGATGCGCAGCGCATAAAGCAGATACTTTCCAATCTGATATCAAATGCGATCAAATATACGAAAGAAGGCGGTGTGACAATAAATGTTCACCACGAAAAAACCGGTTACGATACGTGTAATCTCCTTGTTGACGTAACCGACACCGGTATCGGAATTGCCGAAAAAGATCTTCCGAATATCTTTGATGCATTTCTTAGGATAAACGAGACAAAAAATGCAAATATTCAGGGAACGGGACTTGGGCTTGCTATAACCAAAGAACTCATTACCATCATGAACGGTAATATTCAAGCAGAAAGCGAACTCGGAAAAGGTACGACATTTACTTTTTCCATCCCTCAGACGATCATCAACACCGAGCCCGTAGGCCCTTATGAAAATATTCACTTCGAGAGCACTCACAAATACAAAGTAAGCTTTACCGCTCCTAATGCAAGGATACTTATTGTTGACGACGTAATGGTAAACCTTAAAGTTGTTGAGGCACTTTTAAAGAAAACAAAGCTTAAGATCGACAAAGCAAACGGCGGTTCGAAAGCAATAAGCCTTTGTCAGATCACCAAATATGACGCCATCTTACTCGATCACCGAATGCCCGCTCCGGACGGTGTGGAAACGTTTAATACGATATCACGCATCGGACTTAACACAAATACACCGGTCATCGTACTTACCGCCAATGCCTTGAACGGAGCCAAAGAAGAGTATACAAAGCTTGGTTTCACCGATTATCTTTCAAAACCGATAAAAAGTGACGAGCTTGAAGAAATGCTCATCAAATATCTTCCCAAAGATAAGGTTGAACTGTCATAACAGATTTACGCAAATTAAAAGAACTCGCAGCCACGAGTTCTTTTTTTCTATAGTTTATCTTTTACTTCCTTTATCGACAGATCGTTTTCTTTTGCAAGACGTACAATATCTTCGTATTCGTACTTTTCTTTTGTAACGCCGTATCCGGTCGATATCTTCTTTCTTACCGGCCCAAGTTCTGTCTGTATTTCTTTGACTTCTCTGTCAAGGACAAACCGGTCAAAAGAAACCTTTCTGACACCGAGAGTCGTCGTATGCTTAAACAAAAGATCAACCATGCGCTTCTCATCTTCCGGTCTGCAAAGGACACTTATCTTCGTTCCGGGACGGTTTTTCTTCATGCCTATGGGCTGTGTATATACGTCCAAAGCACCGCTTTCAAAAAGTACATTTACGGCGTATGCTATCTCTTCCGCCGTCATATCGTCAAGATTTACGCTAAGCTCCGATACTTTGTCCGTTCCGGCTTTTTGAACGTTCTCCCCAAGCATGACTCTTACACAGTTTGCTTTTTCAAAATCTTTTTTACCCATTCCGTATCCGATCTTAGTTACGCTCATTGCGGGCATAACATCAAATCTGTCGGTAAAGTATTTGATCAATGCAGCACCTGTGGGTGTGCAAAGTTCTCCCTCTATTTTACCGGCGTACATAGGAATCCCTTTAAGTATGTATGCTGTGGCAGGGGCAGGTACCGGAAGAAGGCCGTGAGCGCATCTGACCGTCCCGAATCCCACGTGTACCGTTGAAGAAACAACTTCTGAAGGCGAAAGTTCATTCATAAGGAAGCAGACCGCTGCAACATCAGCAACGGCGTCCATTGTTCCTACTTCATGAAAATGAATATCCGTTACGGGAACGCCGTGAACATGACTTTCTGCTTCAGCAATAAGATTAAATACGTTCAAAACGTCTTCTTTTACCTTATCGGAAAGATTTAAATGGTCTTTTACTATATGCTCTATATCTTTAATTCCGTGATGTTCATGCGTGTGAGTGTGAGTGTGATCGTGGTGATGATCATGGTCGTGCTCGTGGTCGTGCTCGTGGTCATGCTCATGATGATGATCATGCTCATGATCGTGGTCATGATGATGGTCATGATCGTGATGATCGTGAACGTGTTCTTCCGCGCCGTCTACCAAAACCGAAATATGTGTGCCGCCTATTCCGCATTTTTCGCTTCTTTCGGCCACGTATTTAACATTGTCAAAGCCCAGGGAATTGAGTTTTTCAAGTTCCGCCCCGGGATCGTCAAACAGTTCAAGAAGAGCCGAAGTGAGCATATCCCCTGCAGCGCCCATGCCGAGGTCCAAATATAATACACTCATTTTTTAACCTCCATATGATTGATCATGCTTGCAAGATATCCCGCTCCGAATCCGTTATCGATATTTACGACCGATACTCCCGAAGCGCAGGAATTGAGCATAGACAAAAGTGCCGACAATCCGTTAAACGATGCACCGTAACCGACACTTGTCGGAACCGCGATCACAGGGCAGTCCGCCAGACCTCCGATAACACTTGCCAGTGCCCCTTCCATGCCTGCGATGGCGATTATGACACTCGCGTTCATTATCTCCTCTTTGTGGGACAAAAGCCTGTGAAGGCCTGCTACGCCGACATCATAGAGTCTTACCACATCGTTTTTGAAAAACTCAGCAGTCCTTGCCGCCTCCTCGGCCACCGGGATATCGCTTGTACCGCCTGTAGCGACCACAATCCTGCCTATTCCGTCAGCAGAGGCATTTCCGCCCAGAACTGCCACTCTCGAAGCTTCGTCGTAAGAAATATCATGGATTTTCATAATGGCATCCGCAGATTCTTTGGAAAGCCTTGTTATAAGTATTCTCTTTTCGCCGTTGGCAAGCATCGTATCAAGAATCTTTATGATCTGCTCGCTTGTTTTACCGGCGCCGTAAATGACCTCGGCCTGGCCCTGCATATACTTTCTGTGAAGATCAACCTTGGCAAATCCGATATCTTCGTACGGATTTGTTTTTAGTTTAAGCAATGCATCTTCTACGCTCATGCTGCCGTCTTTAACGGCCTGTAATATATCTTTTACTTCTGTTTTCATACTCTGATCCTTTTGGGGATTGTTTTCACTCAAGCAACTCCCATATCCCCTGTACGCTTCTTAACTTATTACGGTCGATTCGCGTGGGCTGAATGTCATATCCGAGATCTTCGAACTTTGAAAACAATTCAATCATGGCATACGAATCAAGAATTCCGCTCTCGATAAGATCGATGTCGTCATCAGCCGGCAGTTTTGTATCGCACACTTCGCTTAAGAGTCTTAGAATATCCTCTTTTGTCACACGTTTTACACCTTTCTCAAGCTTTCCCGCCTTCGACTAACAACAAACATCATTGGCGGATTTCATCTTCGGGAATGTGCTCATGATCGTACATGACCTTGGAATGATTATCCAGAATAAGTTCCTTTTTTAGCACTTCTCCCGTTTCTTTGTCAATCACGTTTCTGAAAACTTTGGAAATCCTATAATAGTCTTCACCTTCTTTACGGTAATGATGATCTTCCTCGACAAGCCTATATTTATACAAAAAGGGGGCTTCGCTTCTGAGTTCTCCCATGAGTTCACCCTCTTTTGTCCATACAAGTATCTGAACCGCTTTGTCCGTATCGTTTTTAAACCGATAGTCAAGGCTGTTGTAACATACCGAAGTACCTGTACCAAAAGGAACTCGTCTTCTTTCATCAGGAAAAAGAGCATCTGAATGATGGTGAAGCTCAGTTACCTTAAGCGGGCTGTTCAAAATAAGCCAGTGTATCATGTTGGCCATCTGGCACAGTCCACCGCCGTACCCCGAACTTAAACCGTGTCTGCTAATAACCAGTCCTTCTTTGTAGCCGTGTCTTTTATCCGTCGGACCGACAATATGCCAAAAAGAAAAAGTTTCACCCGGATATATCACCGTGCCGTTTATCTTCTTACAGGCAAGTTCTATGTTAGTAACCTTATTTTCCTGTAATCCTATATCCACTCCGAGTAGTCTTCTTACCATCACCGAACCATGACTTTTGACGATGAACGGAAGTGGTTTATCAAAACGTCTTTTAGCTATTTTGTCTTTGGAAAAAATATTCCTGATATGCCTTTTTATTATTTCCTTCCTAAGTGAAATCTCATAAGTAAAAGGTGATATCTCACAAAAAAGTCTTCTTCTCAATTTAGTCTATACCCTGCCCAATGTTTGCATCAAAACACATAAATGCCCGTGATAACGGCTTTTATTGAAGATATTATAACATAAGCCTTTATTTGTTTGCATTATAAGAATGTTTCTTGGGGCACTCTATCTTCTAAAAAAACCGTGACGGTTCGTCACGGTTTGCGAAACTTATTTCTATACCAAATGCACTCTCCTGACTTCCGCTCCGAAAGGGCAAAGGGAAAGCTTTGCTATCTTGAAGAACTGCATTCCGAAAGGAATACCTACTACTGTCATGCAAAGGATGCATCCCAAAAGCAGATTTCCAAGGGCAAGTTCAAGACCGCTCACCAAAAACCAGATAACGTTCAATAGAAACGATACCGGTCCGCCTTCATATGTAACTTCCTTTCCGAAAGGATCGAGCGAAATACTCGCCAGTTTAAAGCACTGCATTCCGACCGGAAGTCCCACAATCGTAATGCTCCAAAGCAATCCCGCGAGAAGCCATCCCAAAGCACTTAAGAAGCCTCCGCAGATCATCCACACCAAATTTCCTGCCAATCTCATTTTCTTTCCTCCTTGACCAAACCGCTTTTTTACAATAACCGTTTTATCATTCGAGGATTAATCAATCTTTAGTGTAAGATTAAAATCAGATTAAAAGATCAGCGTCTTCTTCGATCTATTCCCGTTTCGGAATAATAGCGGTTCTTGTCATCGTACATTTCACGCTCGGCGCGGCCTACCAGTTCTATCGCAGATTCGTTCTCTCCGTATGCATATCCGACAGAGGCAATCCTGTCATTTTCTTTTATGACCGAGTTCAGCCGTTCCTTGAACTCATCCAGTTTTTCCGTGGCGATATCATACAAGATCACCACAAATTCATCGCCGCTTATTCTGCATATATCACCCGCTTCTTCGAATACGTTTCTCAATATGTCAGCAAATTTCTTTATATATGCATCGCCGGCGGCATGACCGAAATTATCGTTAGTATATTTAAGCGCGTTAAGATCGCAAAATATAACTCCCAAGCCGGTGCATGATGACGCTTTGCTTAGTGCCTCATCGTAACCGCGACGATTCTTAAGCCCTGTCAGCGAATCCATACGGGATAAGTTATCCATGATCTGCGCACGAACACGCGACTCCGAAATTTCTTCATGCTGAATGGACAGATATATTACCGCGCAGGCCAGTGCTGTAGCCGTATATGCCAGTTCACAGCCCGGAATAACGATAACGATCACAGCTGCTATTAAAGGAAAAACAACGAAGGAACTCAACGCGAGCGCATATCGTTTTTCTATGTATCGAAGATTGAAAATAAGCATAAACAGCAGGAATACAAAACTTGCTATGGGAGTAAGAAGAACAAAATTTTTCCACGGTCCGTAAACAATGGCATTGTCTTCAACCGAAAAAGCCTGTTTGTTGATGATTCCCAAAATTATCATCAATATATCGAAAACGGCCAATGTAAGGATAAAGATCGTAGGCCATGCGGAAACATTGCCTTTTTCTTTAATGAGCGCAAACATATAGAATGCAAAAAGCGCTATACAGAAATTGATCATTGTATAAGCTATACAGTTTGCAGTCAAAAGGAATATTCGATTAAAAATATGTCCAAGAGAAATATATCCGTCCAAGATATAGACGAATGCATCGGAAAAAAGGCCGATTGCGGTAGATAGAGCAAAGGCAAGAAAATATCGCCTTTTCACAGATCGCTTTTCAGCTTTTGTGCGTAACAAATTAAGCAGGATTATTATCAAAAATAATCCGCTTACAATTTCGGTGGAAGCAATAATTACCGTCATTCCAAATCCCCTCCGAAGTAAGCTGTTAAGTTCTCCCCTATAATTGGAGTTTACCAAACAAGAGCCCTTATTGCAACTTCGGATTTGGGGATTAGATTGTTTAGTTTTTTACAGGAATTTTAAGAAGACTGTTGCAAGTTCCGGCCAAAGAAGAATATCGTCAAACATCCCATCCGGAAACTCTGGCGCAGCCGGAGCGTTTTCTTCCTTCGGCATTTCCTTACCTTCTTTGTTGCCGAAGAACTGTATCATAAGTTCGTCATGACGTTCCTGTGAAACGTTTACCGCGGTATAGTTTCTCACATGCTCGATAGCCCGGTTAACCTGCTCGAAGGTATAAGGATCGCCAAACGTTCCTTCAAAAAAATCTTTGTTGGGAAGGGAAAGGCCGTGAAATCCTCGCGGAAATGCATACTGAGCATAAAGAACACCGTTCTTTCTAAGACTCTCAGCCATCAGATAAGTGTTCTCAACGGGAACCAGATCGTCGGTAACAGTCTGCCACAAAAAGCAGGGCGGAGTATCTTTTGTAACATTCTTTTCAACCGAATAATAATCAAGTTCTTCAGCAGTCGGATCTTTACCCAAAAGCGCCTGGATCGAATAAATATGAGTATATTCACCCGCAGTAATCACGGGATATCCCAAAATTGCCGCAGTTGGTCGGTTTGAGATATCTTTGTATTTGGGATTCTCATCTTTAAAATCTTCATGGTGTGTGCACACCATACCGCATAAATGTCCGCCTGCGGAAAAGCCGCTTATAAACAGTCTGTCGGGATTTATTTTGAACTCTTCACTGTTCGCCCTTATATATCTGATAGCACGGGACGCATCCTTAAAGGGCTGCTCCCTTAACGGAACCGACATGGTAATGTCCGTGGTATATGTAAGAACAAAACAGTTCATGCCTCTGTTATAGAACTCTTTGGCTATATGCTCGCCCTCGGGCGGAACCACCATACAATAACCGCCGCCCGGAACCACCAGCATGCAGTCTCTTATCTCGCCGTCCTCGTGCAGATAAGCTTTAATATTCGGAACAAACCCATATGCCGCAGCATAATCGTATTCACCGTCTTCCCATATTACCCTTTTGAAATTGTTCATGATTCATCTCCATTTCTCGTTAAAGATTCCATGATATTGTTTTAATCTCATTTTCTTTTCATATCATATCATGATGTCTTTATGAATCACAATTCCTCTTTTCTATAGATTGAATGTTGTGAATATAATCGCCATTATTAATCTTTGAATCACTTATATATCGGATCATATAAACCTCGCCTAATTCAACATCATACGCAGCAAAGTCATCTTCCGAAATGCAAAATGTTTTATTCGCATAAGTCAGATCTGTCGGTTCGACCAACACTTTATAATCGCTTTCATCTCCCTTTTCTATCCGTGCTTCTATCAATTCGCTCGTAGATTTGGGCGCAATATATTTGATTCCGATAAAGATCAATAAAGCAGCAGCGATTAGGGCTGAAGCAGTGATGATCATTCGCTTCAGCAGGGAGCTTTCCATCTGTAAACTATGTGAATATTCTTCTGCATGTTCAGTTTTGCAATTGATAACATCACTTGTTGAAACATTGAAAACTGCAGCTATTTCGTCAAACTTGCTTACTTCCGGCAAACATAAGCCTCTCTCCCATTTACTTATGGACGAATTTGTAACATTCAATAGTTTTGCAACTTCTTTTTGAGTAAGATTATTCTTTTTCCTTTGCTCTCTAAAATAACTGCTGAAATCATTCAAATTCATATGAGCGAACCCCCTTCCCTGTCATTTTTATACAAGAAATATATCCAATTATCTGAATGATTTCAATCGACTTAAAGTTGAATGCGCGTTTCATTCAATAATTATACAGTTGAATTGGGCTTATATATGTCTTACAACTTCAAATCTTTGAAGTTGAACTTCTTCATCTTCTCCGATGCCTGCTTTTTGCTTCGCGATCAAAATCTGTTCATCTACTGTGTCAACACCTTCAAGGTCGGGAAGAAGAAGTCCGCGTTTAAACCCCTTGGATACGATAACACCGTATTTTTTGACATCAAGTTCATCTTTTGAGTCTATCTTTTCGGGAGCACTCAGAATGTCCACATTGATATCAAGGAAAGGAAGTTCTTCAGCTTCTATGGGACGAAATCTCGGGTCTTTTGTGGATGCGCTTATTGCGTTATATATGATCTCCTCGGCTATATTGTCCCTGGTAGGAAGAAAAGTCCCGATACAGCCTCTTAACCGACCACCCTTATGTATTGAAACAAAAGCGCCGGCTTTTTCTTTGAGCATCACTGCAGGAAGATCGGTGGGAATAGAGATTATTTCTCCGGCAAGTATATAACTTTCCAAAGATTTTCTGGCAAGACGGACATATTCATCCGATTTGGAAATTTTCTCATCGAGTTCCTGCTTAATCCTTTTAAGATATATGTCGCCAAATCGTCTTGATTCATCGGTGCCTGCCGGGTAAAATGATGCGATTCCGTAACCGACACCCGTGACGTCTTCATGCGAATAAACCTTTGCGATAACGCTTTGACCGTCAAGTGCTCCTGCCATTATCACAAAAGATCTGTGACCGCATTCGGCAGCCTTATCGCAAAGTTCCTCGGAAAAATCAAGCATCTCACCGAACGCAGCTCTTTTTGCCACGTCCATGATCTTTTCATCGTACTCAGGACCTTCTTTTGCGTAACCGTAAGGACCGTATTCCTTAAGTTTATGAGAAAGGTCTCCGCTTGCAACAAGAACTACGTTCCTGTCACACTCTTCCACCGCCTGTTTTATGATCTCGCCAAGCCTGTAGTGCTCTAAAAGACCGCAGCCCGACAGGCCTATCCTTATAATCTTCCCGTGCTTATATTTTTGCCTTATTAACCATAGCAGCA
>JAEEGK010026256.1_pt1 | contig 11875 bp, 14 predicted proteins | sample 8958771 | NCBI WGS metagenome assembly JAEEGK01 (sample SAMN16246547, study PRJNA631951) | gut metagenome | biome: gut microbiome; feature: rumen; material: SC-attached | host: Bos | place: Iran: Karaj | collected 2018-10 | reverse complement strand
ATCGATTACATCGCCTACGATATCTGAGTGAATGCCTGCCATCTTCTTGATGGAAGCTATCATTGCGAGGTTAATCTCCTCAATGCTGAGTCCGTTCAGATGAGTGTTAAGCAGAATGTTAAGCTTAAGCATTGTCTCATCGTCGAGGAAATCCTCGGTGGGAATCATGTGATTCTTAATAACGTTGCCTTCCGTGACTATAACCGCAAGGATGTGGTCCTCATCAACTCTGGAGAGCTGGATGAACTTAAGCTTGTTGCGGTTGTACTGGGGGGCGCTTATCATGGTGGCGTAATTGGTATTGACTGCCAGGACTTTGGCCACCTGTTTAAGGAGATTGTCCATTTTGTCTTCTTTTTGCAAAAGAAGCTCTTTCCTCTCCTCAACTTCGTTCTCCTTCTCTTCAAGCATCTTGTCGACGTAAAGTCTGTAGCCTTTATCGGAAGGAATACGTCCTGCTGAGGTGTGGGGCTGAATGATGTAGCCCATTTCTTCAAGGTCGGCCATTTCGTTACGAATGGTAGCCGAGCTTAAATTCAAATCCGTGTACTTGGAAATCGTACGGCTGCCTACGGGCTCGCCGGTTTCAAGGTAGTTACGAACTATGGCTTGTAAAATTTTAACTTTTCTCTCGTCAAGGTCCACACAATCACGCTTTCAAAACATCGTTGCCAAGTGTCCGGTGTTACAGTTTGTTAGCACTCGATAGATATGAGTGCTAATTTCTATAGATACAATAAACCCACGCTTATGAAATGTCAACAAAATAAGTGGGGTAATTTTATTAAATAAAAATAAAGAGCTTTAAGAAAAATATTCTCAAAGCTCTGTCGTCCGCATTATAAAAGAAGGAACCCTTATTACTCACCCGAAGGCCGCACATCCTGGGCGGGAATGCTGACTTCCGGCATAAGTTCGTGAGACATGTCGTTTAAGATTCCGTCAAGCATTTCTATCTGTTCGGGAGTGAAATGGTTCTTGGAACGCTCCACAACCGTGTTAACGTAGTTCTGGGCAAGATTGTAGTAATTATAGTATTTGTCCGTAACTTTAAGATGGTACTCGCGCTTGTCGGTGTCAGAACGGATCTTCTCGATATAGCCCTTCTTAATAAGGCTGTTAACCTTATAAGCGGCGTTTGGTGAAGAAACGTTTATAAAATTGGCAAAGGTCTGAACCGTGGGGTTCTTAAGCGCATAAATAACCTCAACGCAGAACATTTCCACCGTTGTAAGAGATGTCTCTCTGGTATTCAAATGTTTGAACATCTCCTGATAGAAATGGATTTTGAATTTGGTGTAGACTTCCGAGAGTGTCTGTTCCAGCATCTTTAGCAACCGTTCCTTTTTACACTTTTTGTCAGATCCTAGAAACATCATAACCCATCTACTCTCCGATGGCAAAAGAAATTTCTCCTTTTGCCGCTATCTCGCCGCCCACAGTCGCAATAACCTCTCCAAAGCCGAAGGGGCCCTTTCTTTTGGTCATTCTGCATTCAAGCTCGAGCACGTCTCCGGGCACTACCTGCTTTTTAAAGCGAGCCTCTTTAATGCCGCCAAAGAAAGCGATTTTTCCCTTATTCTCGGGCTCGGACAGAATCGAAACCGCGCCCACCTGTGCAAGAGCTTCTATTATAAGAACTCCCGGCATAACGGGATGACCGGGAAAGTGTCCTTGAAAGTAGGACTCCCCGGCGCTTACGCACTTGATGCCCTTTGCATACACTCCGGGCTCGCACTCCGTAATCTTATCTATAAGTAAAAAAGGATATCTGTGAGGCAAAATCTCCTGAATCTCCTGAATGTTAAGCTCCATGGTACCTCCTGAGCACTATGCTTGCGTTGTGTCCTCCGAAACCGAGGGCGTTGGAAAGAGCCGTCTCGATTTCCGCTTTTCTGCCTTCATTCGGAACAATGTCCAGGTCGCAGGCAGGGTCGGGGACTTTATAGTTGATGGTTGCGGGAACAAAGCTTTCTTTTAAGGCCAAAGAAGTAATAATGGCTTCAACGGCTCCTGCGGCTCCGAGGAGGTGACCTGTCATGGATTTAGTGGAGCTTACCATGAGCTTGTAAGCGTGGTCGCCGAAGGCTTTCTTAATGGCAAGGGTTTCGCCCGAGTCGTTTAAGCCGGTGCTTGTTCCATGAGCATTTATATAGTCGATATCGGTCATGTTAAGGCCGGCATCCTTAACCGCGAGCGCCATACATTTTGCGCCGCCCTCACCTTCGGGATTGGGGGCTGTGATGTGGTATGCGTCGCAATTGGTGCCATAGCCCACAACTTCCGCATATATCTTCGCTTTGCGGGAAAGAGCGTGGTCAAGCTCCTCAATTACAAGGATTCCCGCGCCCTCGCCCATTACAAAGCCGTTTCTTTCTTTGTCAAAGGGGATTGAGGCTCTGCCCGGGTCCGTGCTGAGACTTAAAGCCTGCATGGACTGGAATCCCGCCATGGCAAGGGGCATGATGACGCCTTCCGCTCCGCCGCAGACCATAACGTCTTCGTAACCGTCACGAATTCTGTGGAAAGCTTCGCCTATGGCATTGTTGGAGCCTGCGCAGGCGGTTACCACTGAGGTGCAGATACCTTTAAGCCCGTATTCGATGGCTATCTGTCCCGCCGCCATGTTGCTGATGGTCATGGGGATAAAATAAGGAGACACGAACTTGTATCCTTTGGTCTCACCTTTGCCGTGTTCGGTGGCGATAGTGGAAAGTCCGCCTATTCCAGAGGATACTATGCAGCCGCATCTGTCAGGATTCTCCGCCGTCATATCAAGAGCGGCATCGGACATGGCTTCTTTGGCCGCAACACAGGCAAACTGTGTGAAGATGTCCATTCTCTTTATTTCTCTTGCGCCGAGGATTTCCGCCGTATCAAGGTCCTTAACCTCCGCCGCAAGCTTAACCTTAAAATCTGTCGTATCAAAATGGGTGATGGGTGCGATGCCGCATTTTCCCGCCTTAACTCCGTCCCAGGTGTCTTTAACGCTGTTTCCCAGCGGGTTTACGGTCCCCATACCTGTTATGACCACACGTCTCATTGCATACCTCCGGTAACCTCGATGACCTGCCCCGTAACGTAGTCCGATTTGTGTCCTGCGAGGAAGCTTACTACGTTTGCCACGTCTTCGGGAGTTCCGAAGCGCTTAAGGCTGATTCTTTCAAGGTATGTATTTTTAACTTCTTCGGGAAGTTTTTCTGTCATTTCGGTTTCGATGAAGCCCGGTGCCACTGCGTTTACGCAGATTCCCTTGGAGCCGTATTCTTTGGCAACGGATTTGGTAAAGCCTATGAGACCCGCCTTGGATGCGGCATAGTTGCTCTGACCCGCATTGCCCGTCACGCCTACTATGGAAGTGATGTTGATAATCTTTCCGTAGCGGCTCTTCATCATATCCTTGAGCACTGCTTTTGTGCAAAAGAAAGCGCCCTTAAGGTTGGTGTCGAGAACATCGGAAATGTCCTTTTCGCTCATGCGAAGCAAAAGGCCGTCGCGGGTGATTCCTGCGTTGTTGACAAGAACCTCTATGGGGCCGAATGCGTCTCTTGCCGCCTGAACGAGGGCGTTTACGTCACTTTCTTTGCTCACGTCTGCCTTGACTGCCAGGGCTTTTACGCCTGTTTTCTCTATTTCGGCTGCGGTTTCTTGTGCCGCTGCCTCGTTGCTCGTATAACAAAGTGTTATATTGTATCCTTCTTTTGCAAGGTTCAGTGCGACCACGCGACCGATGCCGCGGCTGCCGCCTGTGATAAGTGCCACACTCATGCAGTTAACTCCTTTACCGCCGCTTCAAAGTCTTCCGGGGTGTCGATGGACATGACTTTAATGTCAGGTGCGGTTTTTTTCACAAATTTGCTTATAACGTTGCCGGGGCCGATTTCGACTATAGTGTCAACACCGGCTTCCGCCATGTATCGTATGGAATCCTCCAGATAAACCGAGGACTGTACCTGTCGCTCTAAAAGTTCGGGGATGTTCTCCTGCGGATTCATCTCACGTCCGAGGCAGTTAAAAATGACTTTGCTGCGGGCTTCGCGGAAATCTATCTTGTTAAGCTCAGCTCTCAGTCTGTCGCCTGCGGGCTTCATGAGACTTGTGTGAAAGGGTCCGCTTACTTTGAGGGGAAGAATACGCTTGGCGCCGGCCTCCGTAAGAAGCTCCGAGGCCCTGTCCACAGCTTCTTCATCGCCCGAAATAACTATCTGCCCGGGGCAGTTGAAGTTGGCCGCTTCCACGATTTTTTCTCCCTTAAATTCTTCCGTTGCTTTATGACAGCAGTCGATGACCGTATCTCTGGGAGTACTTATAACCGCCGCCATCTTAACCGCTTTGCCCTCTGCGGCTTCGGCCATAAACTTTCCTCTTTTTGCCACGATTTCCAGAACCGTCTTCTCGTCCAGAACTCCCGCCGCATAAAGCGCTGAGTATTCACCGAGGCTTAATCCGCATGTATATTCGGGGGCGATTCCCCTTTCTTTTAACAGTTTGGTCACGCCTATGGCAAAAGAAACCATAGCCGGCTGAGTGTAGCGTGTATCGGAGAGTTTCTCTTCCGGACCATCGAAGCTTAATTCCTTAATATAACATTTTGTTATATTTTCCACTGTTGATTCGGCGCCGTCCAAAGTCTCTTTAAACTGCTCGTAAGTATCGTAAAATTCTTTTCCCATGCCGACCTTCTGGCTTCCCTGACCGGCGTATACAAACCCTAATTTCATAGATCTGTTTCTCCTGCTTTTTTAAGTACTGTCTTGGCATCTTCATAAAGGGACTTAAGAATGTCCGCAACAGGTCTGATTTCTTTTAACTGACCGCATACCTGACCGGCCATTACGGAGCCTCTTACGACGTCGCCGTCTAATACCGCACGACGAAGACCTCCTAGGGTAATTTTCTCAAGTTCCTCACGGTCGGCGCCCTGAGCCTCAAGCTTTAGGTATTCTCTGGCCATTTCGTTTTTGATGATTCGAACGGGAGCGCCCTGAGAGCGTCCTGTGACTGTTGTGGAATTATCCTTAGCCTTAATAAGCGCCTGCTTATAATTGTCGTGAATGGGGCATTCTTCGGACACCAGCAGGCAGGTTCCTATCTGAACTCCGCAAGCTCCGAGGAGCATTGCCGCTGCCATCTGACGGCCGTCCGCTATACCGCCTGCCGCAATGACCGGCACCGATACTGCGTCAACCACCTGGGGAAGAAGCGTCATAGTAGTCATATCGCCCACATGTCCGCCGGACTCTCCGCCCTCGGCTATTACGGCGTCTGCTCCCGCCTTGACCATGACTTTGGCCAAGGCCACGGAAGCCACCACCGGAAATACTTTTGCGCCCATGGCTTTCCACTCCGCCATATATTTGGCGGGATTGCCCGCACCCGTTGTAATAAATCCTACTTTTTCCTCCGTGAGCATCTTCGCTATGTTGTCCACGTCGGGATTCATAAGCATAAGATTCACGCCGAAGGGTTTGTCGGTTTTTTCTTTGCAGATTCTTATTTCTTTTCTCAGGGCTTCAGCGTTCATACCGCCGCTTGCCACAAGTCCGAGGCCGCCTGCATTGGATACCGCCGCCGCAAAAGCGCCGGTTGCGATATTGGCCATTCCGCCCTGAATTATGGGGTATTTGGTACCCGTAATGTCATTTAACTTCATAACTCTCCTTATCAAGGGCTAGATAATTGCCGCGCCCCATGTTCTTCCGGCTCCGAAGGCACAAAGAAGAATCCTGTCGCCTTCTTTTATCCTGCCGGTTTTATATGCTTCATCGAGGGCAAGTCCCACGCTTGCCGCCGAAGTGTTTCCGTATTTTTGAATGTTCACCACAAACTTATCCATAGGCTGGTCCACTTTTTTTGCTATGGACTCTATTATGCGAAGATTGGCCTGATGGAGTACAAAGTGGTCAATGTCGTCGTAGGTCAGACCCGCTTTATTTACCACTTCCTCGATAACTGTAGGAACAGTGGCAACCGCAAACTTATAGGTGCCCTGACCGTCCATGTGAATGAAGCCCGTCGGAACCTTGATGTGAATCATTTCTTCGTCGCCGTCCACTCCCGTCACAGCCGTGTATGGTCTGTCATCGAGCTTAAGCACTGCCGCCGCGGCACCGTCGCCAAACAATACGCAGGTGCTCCTGTCGGTCATATCCTTTTTCTTGGACAAAACTTCCGCTCCTACTATAAGTCCTGCCTTGGCATTACGCGCAATCATAAGAGCCCTGATAGTCTCGAGGCCGAATATGAATCCCGAGCATCCGGCTCCCACGTCAAGGGCGATAATATCGTTTTTTAGTCCCAGTCTTCCCTGTAACAGGCAGGCTGCCGATGGGGAATAATACTCGGCCGAAACCGTACATACCACTACCACACCGATGTCTTCTTTGGCCACTCCCGAGCGTTCAATTGCCTCTCTTGCGGCATTTTCGGCAAGGTATGTCTGATCTTCCGCGCCGCTTACGTACCTTCTTTCTTTCATACCCGTACGCTTGGTAATCCATTCATCGCTTGTGTCCACAAGCTTGGCAAGGTCGTCGTTGGTCACAACCTTTTTCGGTACACAGCTGCCGGTTGCAAGTATTTTTATACCTATCATTTCAGTCTCACGCGCGGCTTACTGCCCCGCAAAACCTTTCGTCAAATTTTCTGTATTTATCAAAACGTTCTTTTAAAAGTTCGTCAGTACTCTTTTTCTTTAACTCCGTAAGGGCATCGTAAATCGCCTTGTCAACGTTTTGGAATATGTCGTCTTCCCTGATAATTCCGTCTGTCACACCAAAGTTTAAAAGGTCCTCCGCCGTAAGCTTCATGACCTCGGCCGCCTCAGCTTTTCTCACACTTTCATGCCAAAGAATGGAGGCAAATCCCTCGGGAGAGAGCACCGAATATACAGCATTTTCAAGCATCAAGATTCTGTCTGCCACAGATATCGCCAAAGCTCCGCCGCTGCTTCCTTCTCCCGTCACAACGGTGATTATGGGAGTTTTAAGCCTGCTCATAAATGCCAGACTTGCGGATATTGCCTGGCTCTGGCCGAACATCTCCGCCTCAAGTCCCGGATAGGCTCCCGGCGTATCCACAAAGGTTATAACCGGCCGTTTAAACTTCTCCGCCTGCGCCATAAGCCTCATGGCTTTTCTGTAGCCTTCGGGCCCCGGCATGGCGAAGTTACACTCTATATTCTCTCCCGCGTCATGCCCTTTTCTGTGACCGATAACCGTCACCGGCTCACCATGGAAAAGAGCGATTCCGCCGTATATACTCTTGTCTTCTTTTTTAAGGCCGTCCCCTCTTAATTCAAAAAAATCCGTAAAGAGTTCCGAGACGTAATCCGTAATCTTGGGTCTCGTGATTTCTCTGGCCTTCAGTACTTTTTCAAAAGCCGTCATAAAGACTCCTTGGAATGTAATTTCAAAAGAATCGTAAGTGCCTCTTTCATCCTGACACGCGGCACCACTTGATCCACAAAACCGTGTTCTTCCAAAAATTCCGCCCTTTGAAATCCTTCGGGAAGTTTCTCCCCTATGGTCTGCTCGATTACCCTCGGTCCCGCAAATCCTATAAGGGCTCCGGGCTCCGCAAGAGTAATGTCTCCGAGAGTTGCAAAGCTTGCGCTCACGCCTCCGGTTGTGGGATGGGTTAACACCGATATATACAGCCCTCCCGCCTCTTTGAATCGTTCTATCACCGCACTTGTCTTGGCCATCTGCATGAGAGCCAGAATACCCTCCTGCATACGCGCACCGCCACTGGCAGTAAATATAATCAGGGGAAGCTTGTGCTCCATGGCATATTCCGTGGCGCGGGAGATTTTTTCTCCCACCTCGATTCCCATGGAAGCCATCATGAAACGTTTGTCCATAATCGCCAGCACCGCAGGATATCCTCCCACCGTGCAGGTTCCCGAAAGAACCGCATCATGAAGTCCCGTCTCTTCCCGCAGAGCTTCTTTTTTGCCTGTGTATCCCTCAAACTCAAGGGGGTCTGTCTCTTCGAACTTGTCGTCGAATTCCGCAAAAGAATCTCTGTCGGCTATGTCACGAACCCTGTCTCTTGCGGTGTAGGCTTCTTTTGCCTTGCCCGCATCGACGGTGGTCTTGCCCATGCCGCTTAGAACCTTGACAGGATTCTCTCTTAAGTTTTTGTATCTTATGAATTTATTTTTTCTTTCTTCAACAGCAGTAACCATTTTTCCTCGCGTTATTCATCTGCTTTGAGCCGCGCCGCAGCCATGTCCCAGGTCAGTATTTCCTCCGCGTGCTTCTCTATAAAGCCCACGTTGTACTTGCCTTTTATGAAGTCGGGGTGGTGCAAAAGAAGGTAGTCAAAATCACCGTTGGTGGTAAGTCCGTCCGTCACAAGTTCTAAAAGCGCTCTTCGCATTCGCCTAATGGCTTCCAGTCTTGTGGGGGCATGAACTATGATTTTGGCCATCAGTGAGTCGTAAAACGGACTGGTCTCGTAGCCGTTATACAAAAGCGTATCCACACGCACGCCTACGCCGCCGGGAACATTTAAAAAGCTTAACTTGCCGCTTCCCGGTCTGAAACCCTCCGCGGGATTCTCTGCATTTATACGACACTCGATAGCGTGTCCCGAAATTTTAATGTCTCTTTGTCTGATTCTTAAGGGCTCACGAAAGGCGATTCTTATCTGCTCTTTTATGAGGTCGATTCCCGTAACCATCTCGGTTACTCCGTGCTCCACCTGAATTCTGGTGTTCATCTCGATAAAATAAAACCGGCCTTTGTCATCGAGGACAAATTCAACCGTTCCCGCACTGGTGTATCCCGCAGCCTTGGCCGCAAGAACCGCCGCCTTGCCCATGGCTTTTCTTAAGTCGTCCTTTATGAACATGCAGGGACTTTCTTCTATGAGTTTTTGATTCTTTCTCTGAACGGAGCAATCACGCTCGCCTAAGTGAATTACGTTGCCGAATTCATCCGCAAGAATCTGAAACTCAATGTGCTTGGGGTTCTCGATTAACTTTTCCAGGTACATCTCATCGTCGCCAAAGCAGGCCATTGCTTCAGCCTTGGCTTCTTTGTACAGGCTCACAAGTTCGGAATGGTCATTAACGCGTCTCATTCCGCGACCGCCGCCGCCAGAGCTTGCCTTAACTAAGAGCGGATAGCCTATCTTGTGGGCAATCTTCTCAAGCTTTTTGTCGCTTTCAATAGGCCCGTCATAGCCGGGAACCGTAGGAACTCCGGCCTCTTTCATGATTCTTCGCGCCGCCGCTTTGTTGCCGAGAGCCTCCATGGCTTCCGGAGTGGGGCCGATAAAGGTTATTCCGTATTCGCTGCACTTTCTTGCAAATTCACTGTTTTCGGACAAAAAGCCGTATCCCGGATGGATGGCATCGCATCCTTTCACAAGGGCCGCGGATATTATGGCATCCATGTTGAGATAACTGTCTGCAGCTTTGTAGGGTCCCACGCAAACGCTGTCGCCCGCCAGCTTCACATGCAGGCATTCTTTGTCGGCGGCAGAGTAAATCGCAACCGTTTCAATATTCATCTCCATGCAGCTTCTTATGATTCGCACTGCAATCTCGCCACGGTTGGCAATCAATATTTTTTTAAACATACTCAGTCCCCGATAATAAAAAGAACGTCTCCGAATCCCACAACGTCCTGATCCTTAACGCAAACCTTGCGGACAGTGCCGTTAGCGGGAGCCACAATTTTATTCATCATCTTCATGGCCTCTATGAGGCAGAGGGTATCGCCTTCTTTGACCGTGTCCCCTTCTTTGACAAAAGAAGGTTCATCGGGAGCCGGAGCGGTATAAAAAACGCCTACAAGCGGCGCCGTAACCTCTATTCCCTCTTCTTCGGGAGTATTTTGAGCGGTCCTGCTAACATCAGGATTCCCGGTCATAACCTCAATTGTCGGTTCGCTCCAGGATTTCTGAACTGTCACTGAGCCCGCAGGCTTCGTAAGCTTTATACGCCCGCCGGAAAGTTCAGCTTCAAGGTATGTGCTTCCGCTTTCGTCAAAGGCCTTTAAGAGTTCTTTTACTTCGCTTATTTCCATGATTATTTGTGTGCCTCTAAGTACTCCACAACATCGGCTACGGTCTTAATGTCAGCCATTGCATCCTGATCAATTGCGATGCCTGTTTTTTCTTCAAGTGCAAGTGAAAGTTCAACCGCATCAAGAGAATCTGCGCCAAGATCCTTGAAAAGGTCTGCCTCAAGAGTAATCTTCTCTGCGGGACAGCTGAGTATATCGATTATTACTTCTTTTACTGCTTCAAACATATGTAATCTCCTTTATTGTCCATTGTTAAATGTTTTTAGTTAAAATTATTTAACTATTTGATATGATATACACTTTCGCAATAATGTCAATATTTTTATCTAAATTTTTTTAACTATAGAGCAAAAGAAAGGGCGCAACCCTTAGAAGTTGCGCCCAATTCTTATTATTCACTTTTTTTGCGTGAGCCAAAGAAAATCACAGTCGCAAATACTATCTCATAAGCCGCTATCACCGCTGCCATAATGTTTCTCGGAAGGTACAGCCCCATTGCCAAAGCCGCTATGGGAAGCACTATCGAAGTCACAAGATACGCCTTTATCTTGTACAGCCACGCATAAGGCAGAAAATGTGCCCCAAATATCATTGCATATACCATAAGCATTTTGTCGGGGGTCGCTCTGTATGCCCACATCACAATCAACAGATAAATAATCTGATTGCAGGTTGCCGTAATGCCTATCCTCCAAAGAGGATTGCTTCTGTCAAAAATATCTATCTTAACTATTTTTCCCACTAAGTATGCCAGCGGAAGCAGAGGGCATGCACAACATAACACCAGAAGATTCTCCCTAAACTGCGGAAGTCCCAGGCTCGTAACTACCGCAATAAGTCCCCAGATAATAACCGAGACCGCTATAAAGGGGAAGCCTCCCCGCTGACTGACCCGCATATCTTCTCTCAACTCATCGAGTCCGAGAGTCAGTTCGTTTAATCTTTCTTCTTTTATATTACTCATTTAAATTTCTCCTGTTATACTCATTCAAAAGTCTTGTATATCTTTCTGCTTTGTCCTTAAATACCGTCTTATCAAGTATCAGGCATGTAACGTAGAAAGAAACCACTATCGCTGCAAAAATTAACCATTCACCGGGAGTTCCCTTTCCCGCAAAAAGATTCATCTTGTAGAACATGAACACCTCCACGGGTATGAAGGTTACAAACAGAACCGTAAGTCTGAAAATAAAGCCTTTGGTTCTGATCAAAAAGTCCGTAAAGCAAACCGCAAAACAAACCGCTCCGTACAGACACATGAAAAATGCCTTAAACAAAAAGTCCGTCTCGATTCCCTTTCTTCCGGAAAAGAAAGCCCCAAACATTAGCATCAGCATTATCCAGCTGAAACTGAAGCACAAACCGTTTCTTATATATGCCACAAAATTTTTAAATCTATCCATATCAGTCCTCCGCGCCTATTATTCTTTTGAGTTCGGATACATATCTTCTGGAGATTACCACCGCTTCACCGTTATCAAGGGTTGCGATAATGTTTCTTGAAATCTCCGGCTTAAGTCTTACGATTTTACCGATATTCACCACAACGGATTTCGAACATCTGAAGAAGTTTTTTTCGCTCAGTCTTTTCTCTATTTCGTAAAGTCTCAGTTCTGCGGTCAGCACTCTTTCTTTTGTATAAATAAAGGTTTTGCTGTCCACGGACTCAAAATAAAGAATGTCCTTTAAATCCACGTAAACCGCTTCTTTTTCATACTCGCCCTTTATGCGCACCGCATAATTCTCAATATGGGCTTTAAGCCTGTTTACCTCTGCAGTGATTTCCCTGCAATGAATCTCGGCAAAGATTTCTTTGGTATCCGCATTCTCAATAATGT
>JAEEGK010026255.1_pt1 | contig 11875 bp, 8 predicted proteins | sample 8958771 | NCBI WGS metagenome assembly JAEEGK01 (sample SAMN16246547, study PRJNA631951) | gut metagenome | biome: gut microbiome; feature: rumen; material: SC-attached | host: Bos | place: Iran: Karaj | collected 2018-10 | reverse complement strand
ATTCAAAAAAAAAAAATTTTAGAAGAAAAAAAAAAATCATTGTATAATGAAATAGAAAGATTAGAAAATGTGAATAAAAATGCTAAAGAAATAATAGAAAATCAATTTGATTTAGCTTCTGAATGGTATGAAACTTTAAAACATTGTAATATGACTCAAGAAGAATATGTTAATTTTTGTAATAATAAATTAACTGTAAGATTAACTGATATTATTGAATATTTATATAAATTTTTAATTGATAAAAATATTCAAATAAAATTATTAAGTGAAGAAAACAATTATTTAAATGCTGAAAATTTAAATTTAAATAAATTAAATTTGGAATTACAAGAACAATGTGAGAAAATATCAAAAAATACAGTTAAAGATGATAATTCTACTTTTGTAAATATTGATAATAATATTACAAATAATAATATAAATATAAATATGATGATGGATTATATGAAAGAAGTAAAACAAAGTATGACTTCAAGTGAATTTCGAGATGGAATGATAATAGATCAATTTGAAATAAATAGTGATGCTAATATTTTTAGTATTAAAAATAGTATTGTTAATAGTGAAAGAGAAAATGCTAATAATAAAAATAAAAACCAAAAATCAAAAGAAATCCCTGTTTTTATTAATATTCAAAAATATAATAATAATGATATAAATAAAACACATTCTCCTGTTGAAAAAACAAAAAAAAATTTAAGTAAAGAAAAAAATAAGGAAAGTGAAAAAATATAGTAAGAGATAAAATCATTGAATATAATATAAATTATAATTTAAATGTACAATATACAATAAAAAATATATTTATATATTTTTATTTAGAATTAATTATATTTTTACGGTTTATTATAATTATTTTGTATACTTATTTTTATTATTTATATTTTAATGATTTTATTGATAATATTTTAATTCTAAATTTAAGAATGAGTAAAAAAAATAATGATATCCAAATAGATGGAAATAAAATAGACAAAATAAATATATATAAATTTCAATTTGGTGATAAAGTTCCAAATATAACAGATCAAATAGAAAAAAGATTAGAATATATTAATTCAGAAAAAGAAAAACTCTTAAAGCTTTGCCCAATTAAGAAAAAAAAAATTCATAATGTAATTCGAAATAAATTTAAAACAAGAACAGCAGCAACAAAAAGAAAAACAAAAAAAACTTTAAATTTTAAACTATTATCATCTTTAGGAGGAAAATATAAAAAAAATATATTTGAAATTAGTAATTCCTTATTCAATAGAACTTTAAAATCTTTAGATACTCATTCTTCTGAATGTAATAAAAAAATAAATTTTAAAAATCCTTTATTTCCCTTAGAAAAACAAAATAAAGTGAAATATAGAAATTCTTCTTTTTTTATAACCGAAAATAAACAAAAAAAAAGATTATTAAATTTGACATCAAATTTTTCAAGAAATAATTCTGAAATTAATTTTATTTCTCCAACACTAAAATATGGTTTGTTAAATAATAATAATAATCGTTCATTTAATGATGATGAAGAAATACAACTTATAAGTAACAGCAATAGTATTAGTAATAGTAGTAGTTACAGCGTTTATGGAAGGAAAAGTTCAGATAATTTAAGTTTTGATTTAAATAAATCGAAAATTAAAAAAAAAACTAATAAAAGTGATATTAGTTATATTAATAAAATAAAAATAAGAAAAAATAATATTCCTCACCCTATTTATAAACAATTAAATGATACTTTAGAAAAAACGAAAAAAATAAAAAATGATATTGAAAATTATTCGAATTCTTTAAATTATAAAAATAGCGAAAAAGAAGATAATTTTGAAAATACGAATCAAATTATTCCATTGGATAATAAAGACAAAAAATATTTCATTTATAAATTAGGATATTATTTGTCTTTGGATCCTAAATTTAAAGACTCACTTTCAACAACAAAAACTATTTCTTTATTAAATCCAATTTCTTCTTTTGTTTTTAAAGAAGCAATTGGGAAAGAAATGGAAATTAAAATTAAATATCAACCTTTAGATCAATTTAAATTTATTCCAAATAGATTTTTTGATAATGCTTTTAAGAAACCTCAATGGGTTGAAAAAAAAAATTTGCAATTAAAAGAAGGTTTCAAATTAATTTATAATAAAGTTGAAAAAAATAATTATGAATTAAAAAGGATTAAATTGAAACATAATATTTAATAATTATAATTGATTATATTTTAAGAGAAGAATCTTTTTTGTTTTAATTGTATTAATAATTATATTAAAAACTTATGTAATAGAATTTATAATAATTTGACTTAGATATATACATATTTAATGTATAAATAAATTTATTTTTGAAAATTTTAGATTTTTTTTTAATTTTTTTTTCATTTTTTATTATTATTCATTACAAATTCATTCATTTATTGTTAATTCAATCATTGAATTTGATTAAAAAAATATGAATGTCAATGCTATATGGAAATCTATTAATTGATTTTAATAAAAATTAATCATTAAATAATGAATAATCTAGATAATTTTTCAAACAAAATTTGTAAAAAATAAGTAAACCTTGAAATTTTTTTATTATGATAGTTAGATTAATTTAAGAAAGAATCTACAAAAAGCAAATCCTTTCTTAGGAACTGTAGCCATTTGATACTTAGTCATATTATTTTCTAATCATTTTAAAAATATTAGGAAAAAACATTCCCATATCAAATAAAATCTAGTCAAAAAGATATGGAACATTATCCTTACAATTACTATTATAGGGAAAAAATTAAACATAATAAAATTCATGTTAAAAAATCATTTCCTTCATCACCTTAAAACCAATGACATATGAATAATATTGAAATGATATTGTTTGAGATAATTAGGAATTATATTTATTTATTTCAACTTTTTTTCAGGAAATAAAGTTATTGGCATTATATATAAAAAAATTAAATAATATTCTCCAAAAAAACATTTATAAATGTCATAACTTTTGTGTTTTAAATTAAATGTTATTGAATATTTCTTTATTATCTACTTTTTCATCAATGTTTTTTTGTCTATTTTTATCTATTTCATTTAATGATATTTTTTATTATTTTCAAAACCAAAAAAAATTTAATTAAAATATATAATAAACAAAATTATTTTTTTTAAATATATTTTAAAATGATGAAACTAAACTGTGTAGTTTTGATTTCAAATTGAAAAAACCCATAAAACTGAAAGAAAAATATATTTATTATTTAAATATAATTAAATAATGTAATTTTTCATAAAAAAAATAAAGTTATTAAAAGTTTTTAAAGAAAAAATTAAAAAAAAAAAAAAAATTAAAGCAATAAGAATAAATAAAATTCCTTATAAAAAGCCTAAAAAAAATCATAAAAATCTTAAACCATATTAGTATTATCATCAATATTTTCATTTTTCTTTTCATTTTTCTTTTCATCCCCTTTAGATTTAGAAAGAAGAAGAATATTAGTTACATTAGAAACTTTATAAACATCTTTTTCTGATTTATTTTCACATTCTTTTTTTTTTTCTTCAACAACATTTTCATCTTTATTATCTTTATTATCTTTATTATCTTTATTATTTTTATCATCTTTATTAGCAATCTTAATACATTCATTATAAATTTTTTCCATTTCTTCTTCATTTAAACCATAATTATCTCCTTCTTCATCAACATTATCATCATTATTAATATTATCAATAGCTTCAACACATTCATTATTATGTTGAAAACTTTCTTCTAAAGCTTTTTTAGTATTTTCATTAATTTCATCAAAAAATTTATTATTATTTTTATCTATTTCATCTTCATAACAATTATATTCATAATTATAATTTTTCCCCGGTTGATATACTCCATATTTATCATATCTTCCTCCATGTTTATCAAAACCAACATGATTAAAATAATTTCCATTTTCATCCCAGAAACTTCCATTTGGTGTTGTGTAAAAACCTCTATCATCTATGTAACCATCTTCTACTTCTTCTTTTATTCTTTCTAAAAATTCTTCTTCTGTGTTTTCTTCTTTTTTTTCTTCTTTTTTAATCTCATTTTCTGTATTTTGAACTTTTTCTTCTTTTGGCTCCATTTTTAAAATTAAGTTTTTTAATTTAAAATTAGTTTTTTAATTTAAAATTTATATTTTAATTAAGATAATAAAAAGATTTTTTTGAATTTTTTAAAAAGATGATTTTAGTGTTGATTGTTTTTTCAAAAATAATATATTTTTTTATTTTTATTTAAAGGAAAAATTTAATAGTTATAGAAAACATTTTTTTCTTTTTATTTTGTTTATTTAAATCTAACATTCTAATAAGAAAAAAAAAATTATTTTTTATTTTAATTAAAAAATAAGAAAATAAAATTTAATAAAATATTTTTTGTTTTTCATAAAATTAATGTCAACAAGTCTTGAAAATGAAAAATATGATATTGAAAATGAGATTAAAATTAAGGAATCTCCTTCATTAATTATATCACAAACTTTAGAAAGGTCATTTTCTGATTCTTCAATTCAAAGTTATAAAAAATATACAGATTTATTATCTTTAAATGAAGAAAACAAAAATTCTGAAAAAACAAAATCAATAATAAATCCTTTATATCTTAATAAAATTAATATAAATTCAAAAAATATAAATTACCCTTATTTAGATTTTAAAAATTTAATGCAAAATTCAAATAAAGAATTAAATAATAATAATAATATTATTCAAAAAATTCAAGAATTAAACGAAAACATTGTATCAAAGAAACTAAATAGCTTTTTTAATAATAAACAAATTTTATCTAAAAGTCCTAATAAATCACAAACTCAATTTATGTCAAAAATGGAATATATTAAAAATAAAAATGGAGCTTTAAAAGTTTTTTCTGGAGAAAATTCAAATACTCTTCAAAAAAAAGAAAAAAAATTATTAGCGGGGTTTATTAGTAATAAATTTAAAGAAGAAGATGATATTGAAGAATTTAAAAATCAATTTGAAATAGGAAATAAAAGTCCATTCGGTTGTTTAGATTTTAAAAGAAAATTTAAAACTAACTTTAATGTAAATAATCAATTTAAGTATACAAAAATTAAAGAATAGAAACCTCATTTTTGAAAATTTAGTTTTTTTTACAATATAAATAAAAAAATAAGTAAACATTCTACCAACTATAATATTTATAGAGTTAATAAACAATTTATATATATTTTATCAAAACAAACAATAAAAAAATTAAAAAATATAAAAAAACTTATGAAATTATTTTATTATATTTTATTAATTTCAACATTGAAATATTTCTTTCTAAAATAAAATGATATAAGGAAATTTAATATATTCCAATTAATAGAATTTTAAATTTCAAATTATCTATTAAATTCAGTTTAATTTTTTTTAAAATGAATATTATTTATTTTTCATAAAAAATTTGAAATACTCTTAAAACAATAAATAATGTCAAAAAAAAATGAAAACCCCAAAATTCAAAAAGTAAGAATCTTAAATAAATATAAAAAATTATAAAATCAAAAAAACAGCCAATTGTGTCATTTAATAAATGGGAAGGATTTAATTATTTTCCGTTGAAGGGAAAAATTTTAATGGGGCCAACATCATTTAAACCAACATTACTAACATTTACATCTGTTACTCTTCCAGTAATTCTTTTTTTAGTTTTTAATTCAAAATATTTTAAAGAAAAAATAAGTATAAGTATCTCAATAATAATTGGAATAATATATATAATATCAATAATATTTCTTTTAATTTCATCTTTTTCAGATCCTGGAATTGTACTAAGATTCAAAGTAGATTCAATTAAAAAAAGAAAAAAAATAAAAATTATACAAAATGGTTATTTTATAAAATATACTTTTTGTGGTACTTGTTCAATAATAAGGCCATTAAGAACTAATCATTGTAAAGATTGTAATAATTGTGTTCAAAGATTTGATCATCATTGCCCTTGGATTGGTAATTGTGTGGGGATTCGAAATTATAAATTTTTTTATATTTTTTTATGTAATTTGATTCTTATAAGTTTATTAATTTTAATTTTTTGCATTGTTCATATTTGGAAATTTATCAATGATAATTATAAAGAATACAAAGTAAAAAAAATATTTTTAAAGTAATTTAGACAAATAAAAAAAAAACTAAAAGAACAGGATTAATTTTGAGTGAATGTATTATTTCTATTTTTTTAATTATTTATTGTTGTTTATCAATGTTATTTACTATTGGATTATTTGTTTATCATACTAAAGTAATTATTAATAATAGGACCACTAAAGAACATTTAAAAAAATTATTTTTTAATCCATTTAATAATCCTTATTCTAGAAATTTACAAAGAAATTGTCAATATATTCTTTTTCCTAGATTAACTCAAAAATCTATTTTAGATGTTCTTAAATGGGATAATGATTTAATTGATGATTACAATAATCTAGATAATAAAAATAATTTAAAAATGCATCTTTCAATTGAAAGTGAAGAAATTGAAATTAATAGTAAAAATATTTCTAGCAAATATTCTGATGTTAAAGAAAATACATCATCAGAAAGAGAAGAAAGAATAATTCCAAAGTTTTCTTATGATTTAAATTTTAATAATAATTATGGTAATCCTTTATAATATTTTTTAAATTAATTATTTTTTTTTTGAGATTGAATATATAATAATTTATAAATATATAAATATTAAAAATATTTTACAAAACTTTTAGAGATAAAAAATAGAAAATAAAGAAGAAATATTAATAGATAAAAAAGGAAATATTTTTAACAGAGAATTATCAGAAAAAGCAATGTATGGAGAAATAAAAGAATCAAATGAAATAATGAAAGAAGGAAGAGAAATATATTTAAATGAGATTCTTTGTGGAAAAAAAATCAAATGACTTCATATCAAAATGATATCCAATTAATTAATCAAGATTAATATAATAAATGAAAAAATATTTAAAAAAAACATATAGAAATCCCATGATAAAATTTAGAATCAGATTTAATTATAATCAAATCTACTGATAATTTCAATAAAATCATTGTAATATTTTTGTGTTAATGTTTCATATTCTCTTTTAATATTATTACATTTTCTGTCTAAAAATATTTGAATGAATAGATTACGTAAATTTCTAAATCTCAATATTTAACTTGGAAGTGTTTTTAATTTTCAAAACAATGAAAAACAATTTGCATGATTTAAATATTTTTATAAACAAAGAATATACTAATAAAATTTTAGAGGACTTAAATTTTTTTTAATTTTTAATTATTTTTTCAAAAATAACAACTAAAAAGTAAATAATTTAAATGATTACATTAAAGAATAATAGTATTACAATTAAAAATGGATTTTAGACAACCAAACATAAATCAAAATGAACCTCAATATTCTCCAAGTACTTTAATAATATTTTATGATGTCACTGTTGGAAAAGAACCTTTATTAAAAGCAATAGAAGATTATCATGCAACTGTCATATATGATTTAAAAATAATGAAATCTATTACTATTAAAATTCCAGATGGTTGTAAAATTGAAGATGCCATTGAATATTTTAATAAAGTCAATGGTGTTTTACAAGTTAATAGAGATGCTATTAATCAATTAGATTAAATTATTTTTTTTTAATATCAGAAATAATTTTTATAAAACATTATATTCTTTAAAAATCTTTCTTTTAATACTGACTTATAATTAAATATATATATATATGTTTCTTTTTAAATGTTTAAACTATTTTTTATCTCTTAACGGTCAATAAGTATTATAAATATATTTACAACAACAACTATAATATAAAAACTTTTAATGAATTAATAAAAAGATTTTTGTAGGCAAAATTGATTTTTTTTAAGTTAGTTAAACATAATAATTTCAAAGTGAAAAAGAAGTATTTTAAAATATATCTAAATTAAAAAAGCAAATGTCTAATATTAACACAATAATCATAGTATTGTTTTTAATATTTATAATAATTTCATAAGTTCTTTTTAAATAATTTTGCTTCATTTTTCAAAACATCAGATTTATTTTCTAAATGATAATTTAATTTTATTCATATCATCTTGAATATTTCTTATTAACTTATTTCTCTATAATTTCTTTCTAATTCATTCATATATAATAGAATATAATTTTCAGAATCTTTCAAATTGTCTTTAATTTTTCAAATTAATGTTATTTAAAAATTCTTTATTTGAACGATCTAGCTTAAGTATTCTTGTCATTTAATAATTCAAAATTTCTTGATATTCTTTTATTATTATTATTAGTAAAAATATCATATGTGTAAATTAATTTAATATTTTCTTTTCTATTGATTTATATATATCTTTCATTTGAACGTTATTGATATGGAAATTAATTGATCTCAGATTTCTTTTACTTCCTTTTAATTTATTTATTTCTCTTTGATTCTCTATATTTTTCTATTAATTAGATTTCGAATTCTAATAAAAAATATATTTAAAAAACTATATTTGTATATAATATATTTTAATAAATTTAAAAATTATCTATAAAATCATAAAAAAACAAATGAATGTAATATCTAAAATATCTAATCTAATATATCATAATTATTTTTTTTCTTTTTCTTTAATTAATTCTTCAATTTCGGCATAAACCAAATCAGAAGAATATTTTTTCAATATTTCGTTATCATTAGAATTAAAACCATGAGCAAAATGAATTAATTCATAACCTCTAACATCAATATTAAATTGAGGATATTTACAAATATCATAAATACATCTAATAGTATCATCTCTCAAAGGATCTTTCCCACCAACAAAAAACCTCATTTTAGGTAAATATTGAATAATTTTTTCATTTGCTTTAATAACACTAAAGAAAGGATCATTAAAATTAGGATAATCACCACCATATGAATCTCTTGCAAATTGCAAAAAAGTAGAAGTTACTAATTCTTCAGTCAAAGATAACATTAATGAATTAGTTATATTATCTTTTCCTAAATAAGTTGTTGGATACTCTAAAAGAACTAAATCAGGCAATTTAATATTACTTCCTTCATATAAGTTTATAGCAATAATTAAATATAATAATGCTAATGCAATATTTCCTCCTGCTGAATCTCCTGATAAAATAATATTTTTAATATTTAAATTTAATTCTCTTTTAGCATGTTTTAATATCCAATTATAAGCTTGATATACTTCATTTAAAGCACTTGGATATTGATTTTCAGGTGATAAACCATAATTAATTCCTAAAATTGGTATATTTAATTTATTTGACCATTTTCTTAAATAACTTTCATGAGTAAATGTTGATGAACCTATAAATGCTCCTCCGTGAATATGTATTAATAATGTTTCTCTTATTTGATTTTCTTTTGGTATTATTAATGAAGGCTTTGAAAAAGGAATAAACGGCTTTTTCTGTTCGTATTTTTCATTTCTAAAATATATTTTTGAAGAATGAATTAAACGTGTACTTACATAATATTTTTTCTCACTTTTTTCTATTTGTTCTAAATAAATAGGTTTTTCTTTTATTTCTTCATCTTCATTTGTAATAAATGCATTGCTTGTTGAATCATTTGAAGGAATTTTTCCATTTAAAAAATCATTTAGTTTTTGTATGTATTCTAAATTAATTTCTTTTTGTTCTCTTTTTAAATATAATTTCCTCCTACAACAAATTTTATCATAAGTTTTTTCTAAAATTGATTTTAAAAAATTATTTTTCCATAATCTGAAAAATTTAAACAACATTTCTTCATTTATTTTTAATTTTCCTTTTTTAGAGTCATGTTCAGTATCTTCAGCACTTAATTTATATTTGATGGAATTTCCAATAGCTGATGTTACTTTAGAAAGATTAGAATTTTTATCAATGACTTTAAATATTATACTCATCATAAATGGATTTTGTTTATCTTTTTCATTTATTACTTTTTCGATTTCTTCTTTATTTTTTGGAATAACTCTAAAGTATTTATTATCCATTTTTCTCCATTCTCTATCTTCTTCTGAAATATTACAAATATCATTTATATCTAAAATAAAACCATTGTTTAAACATAAAGCTAAATCTGGAATTTTATCTAATAAATATACTAAGTCATAAAATACAATTTCATTTTTTTTTGTTTTATTATTTAAGAAATTGTTTTCTTTAAATTTACCAATTGAATTAAATTTTCTTATTTGATCTTCTAAATTTTTAATATATGTTGATAAAGCATATTCTGAAACATGAGTTACAATCATTCCAGGTTCTTTGTTGTGATTTTTTACAATTTGAATAAAATTAATTATTTTATCTGCTTTTGGTTTTATTTCTATTGAAGTTGAATATTGTAGATTATAATATTTGGGATATTCGTTTTCAATGATATTTAATATTTTTTCAAAATTTAATGCATCAGTTTTATTTATTCTATTTATATCAATTTTATCAAGAATTTGTTCTATTAAATTAATTACTAATTTAAAAAGAATATGATAATCTAATGATTTTTTATTGTTGATTATACATAATTCATTAAATCCATTTTTGTTAATTCTTATAAAGAAACTTATATGTTCTAAAATATTTGACAGTGATTTATGTAATAAATTCACTTTTTCAAGCATTATATTTGGATTTAATGGTTGAATTTTATCTTTCTCATAATTTTCATCACCGAAAGGACCATATTTTATTGTTTGTTTTGAAAAATCATAATCTTTTAAAAGAGTTTTTGGAATTCCTTCAAGATAATTATTTTCTGTTTCACTCATATTAAAATAATAATATTGGATATTTTTAATTTATATATTTTTTGTAACATGATGTCATCCTTTGCGCATAAAAAAATAAATAACTAGATTATTTTTTTAAATTCTGAAAAAAAAAAATAAAAAAAATAATAAAAAAAATAAATAAAAAAAAATTTAAAAAACAAATTATTTTAATTCTAAAAAATCACTAATAATAATAAACTAACTAATCCAAAAACTTTAATATAATTAGAAGATTGAACAGATACCTTAATAACTTGGTCATAAAAATCACCACAAGCATTTTTAACTTTAACAGTATAATTCATTTGTGTATGATTATCCTCTTTATTCAAAGGGAAATCAAAAGTATTAACCTGACAAGAAAGGACATTATTTTCAGAAGTACAATTTAATTCTTTTTGTGTTTCTTCAACAAAGACTGGCAATTTATCTAATAAATCTTTTTTAAAAAGAATTTTGAGAGTTTCAGTAGTGTAATTAGAATTATTAAAAGTAAATGTTTGACTTGTATTTAAAGAAGGAGATAAATCAACATATTGATAATTATATTTTGAAGCAGGTTTATTGACATCATCTGGAATAGATAAATTAGCTGTAGAATTATCATCCGAAACTACAACTAAATTTTCTGAAATTTTTAAATCTCCATCTCCACTTACATCATCTTTACATTCACAATTTGCTGTTTTTCCTTCAAAATTACAATCTGATTCAAAGGTTAAGGAGTTTACTTTTAAATGTAAATTTGCTTTTCCATTAAAATCATTGTCATATAAAATTTGGAATTTTGTTCCATTTGGGAATGTTGTACATTTTTCAGGATATTTTACTTCGGTGGCGGTTAAAGTAATGTTTTCTTCTGTGAATGGAAGTTTTGATGTTGATAAGGTAATGATTACTAAGAGGAGAATAAATTTCATTTTTTATATGATATATTTTATTTTTTTGAAAGATTTATATAATTTTTTCATTTGGATATTGTATTTTTTATTCATATTTAAATTTTTTTTTTTTTTAATTTAAATTGCCTTTTTTATATGAAGTTTTATCGTTTTATTATTTAAACTTCTGTTATTTTTTTAGTTAAATACTTTATTACATATTAAATTACTTTTGTT
>JAEEGK010026253.1_pt1 | contig 11876 bp, 13 predicted proteins | sample 8958771 | NCBI WGS metagenome assembly JAEEGK01 (sample SAMN16246547, study PRJNA631951) | gut metagenome | biome: gut microbiome; feature: rumen; material: SC-attached | host: Bos | place: Iran: Karaj | collected 2018-10 | reverse complement strand
TAAAAAAAAAATAAAATTAACTAAATCCCATAGTCAATTAAATATAAGTAAAAATAATAAAAATGAAAATTTAACACCTGAAGATTTATTTATTAGAAAAATAAAAATAAAAAAAAAACAAAAGAATAAAATAGGGATTTTCTTTAATGAAATGAAAACAATAACAATAATTCAACAAGATAGCTTTTCAAAATTAGTTTTATATCATATGCAATATGAAATAAATTATTTAAAGCCTAATTTATCAGATGAAGAGTTTAATGAATATAATAAAATAATAAATTTAAATTTTGATAAAATTAAAAGCATATTTTTAGGAGGTTATTTATCAAGATTATTTAATAATAAAAGCTATAATACTTGTTTTGTTGCTGGTAATGAAAGTATTAAAAAAATAATATTCTTTTTAAAAAATAAAATAGATTTTCCTTATAATTTAAAGTATTATGAAATTAAAGTTAAAAAACCAATTTATGAAAAAAACAAAGAAGAAATTAAAAAAGAAAATAATTTTTGCTTAGATTGTACTAATTTAGAAAATTGCAAAAAAAAAGAATATAATCCTTTAATTGATTATTATTGTTCTTCTTTTTTAAATAATATTAATAATAAAAAATATTTAATTAAAAGAGGTTTTATTAATAAAGAAGGTTTTATTTTAAGTGACCCTGATAAAGATAAATACAGTTATAATATAAGAAGAAATAGATTAATTAAAAATTATGATAATGAACAAAAAAGATTATTAGGAATTAAAAGTAATGATGAAATAATTAAGAATCAAATTAAAAATTTAATATTAAATAATCCTATTGAAAAAAATGATAATATTGATAATTTAATGCAATTAAGTAAAGTTTATAATTTTGAATTACAAAATAAAAAAAAATTACCTAGTTTAAATATTAAAAAAATTTATAGTAATGGAATTTTAAAGAGAAGTTATTATAAAGATCATTTTTTTAAAAGTAATAATCATTTATTAAGTACTTCTAATAGATTTCATAAATCTTTCTCAAATAAAAATATTATTTCTTCAGAAAAAACTTTTATTGAATCTAAAGATAAAGAAAATAAAAAAAATAATATGAAATTAAATATTAATTTAAGTATTAGTAATTTTAAAAAAACTTATCAAAATAAACAATATATGAGTCCGAGTAATTTTAAAGAAATTTTATCAAAATTTGAACAAAAACTTTCTTCTATTTCATAATTTTTTTTATATATATATAATATAATATAATTATCTTTTAATTAAAAAAAAAAATCAATTTTTTTTTTATATATTATTTAAATAATATATTATTTATGAAATCAAAAAGGGAAAAAAAAGATAAAATATTTCTTAATAATTTTCAAGATATTCCAAAAAAGAATTCAAATAAAAATTCAAATGATAAAGTAAAATTTTCATGTTTGAAAAATAAAGATAATATAAATTCAAAAATAAATAATATAAAAGATGAAGAGAAAGCAAAATTAGAAAATAATAAAATTAATTCATCAACTCCTTGTTTAAAATTTCAAATTAAAAAAGATATTAAATTAGTTTATGTCCTACAGTAAATTATTATCAAGAATATTGGAAAATGTTTTATGATAATGAATATTTATTAGCTCAAATAAAAGAAAATGCTTATGAAATAAACTCAATGAAAGCTCATATTGAAGAAATTTCAAAAAATTAAACAAAGAATATAATTAATTTCTTTTATTATTAATTAGAATTTTATTTTAATATTCAAATAATTAAAGCTTATATAATTGTTAAAAATAAAAAATAAAATAAAAATTATAATTTTTTATTTAATTGATATTAATATATTTTTTATATTAAATTAAATATTATTAACAATGTCAGAAGTTAAAGCAAATACAATTGAGTCAAGTTATTCTTTACAAGTTGAAGAAAGTAACGATCCTTCTGCTTTTTCTTTTGGAGGAAATTTTTTAGGAGATAATTGTGAAAAATTTGGTAAACATGGAAGATATTTTGGAGACAAAGGAGAAGTTACTAAAGATATGGAATGTAAATGTCAAAAATGTGAAAAGACTTTTAAAGTAAAGACTGTTGGTTTCTTAGGTTGTTCTTATAAAATTTCAGGATTAGATTTGTTTGGAAATCAATTCGAAGAAGAAGGATTAAGTTCTAAGAATGAATTTAAATGTTTTAATGTTTCAGAAGCTAAATGTGAATCAGTTATTATTTATGCTAATATTAAAATGAGAGATATTAGATTTCCTGAAGAACAAGAAATGTGTATTCAAACGATTTGGACTGCTAAACAGTTTATTGATTTTTATCAAGAAAAAATAGGAAATTATACTCCTTTAATGCTTATGATTAATGAAAGAAATGTTTTGTTTAATGAAAGAATTTGTGATTTTATTGAAGAAAATAAAATTTATAATGTAGAATTTTCATGTGTTCCTATTTCTTATATTGAAGAGAATTAAATTTTTTTTTTGTTTTTTTATTAATGATTTTTGTTATATGAATTTTAAATGTTTTTTTATTAAATTCAAATTTTATTTATTATTGAATTGAATAGAATAATTTAATAAATGAAAAATTTAATAAAATAAGAATATTTAAAAAGTTAATCTAATAATAAATGAAAAATCAAAAATTTTATATGAATAAATGTTTATAAATATATATTTGAAGTTTGATTTCTTTTCTTCTAAGATAATTTTATTTTTATTTTTATTTAATAATTGATCATTTAAATTAGAAAAGATAAGTAATGTCAATTATTATTAAAAAAAAAATAAAAAAATGAAAACCTTAACTTTAATCTTATTAACATTTATCACTTTTATTTTTGCAAAACAAGAATTTGTAAAAACAGGAACAGGATTAAAAGGAAATACATTACAATGGAAATTATCATGGATGAAAGAAGGATCTTTATTTATGTCTGCATGTGTAATCGGAGGTCTTGGAAATGTTTTTGAAATGTTTAATGCTAGAAAATGGGCTATTAGTAAAGGATATATAAGAGCTAATGATACTTATGTTAATATGAAAGGAATGGAATTAGCTAAAAAAATTGCTCAAAATTATGGAACTCAGTTTCATGAAAATTGGGATATTAAAGAAGGATGTAATAAACATTTTTGGGTTATTGATAATCTAAAAAGAGAAGTTTATAATTCTAATGGACTTGGATATACTGGATGTAAGTAAATTTTATTAGTTTTTTATTTATCATTTTTTGTATTTTGATTTTTAAAATTAAATAACATTTTTAATCATTTAATATAATTAGCAAATTTAAAAGTAGTAATACAAGGAGTTTATAATTCCAATTTTTTTTTCCAATATAATCTTATAAATAATTCAGTTAAATAATTTCCTTTACAAAAATATGTTTTTATTATATCTAATAATTTCCTCATTTCATCTCCATTTTCATAAATTCTTCTAATTTTAAAATATATGGATTTAATTATCTATAATTATAATTCACTTAAATTACATGTTTATTTAATATAACTTAAAGAATACTCAATATATATTAATTAATCTCAGAAAGGGAGAAATTCTCAAAATAAAAATGATTGAATGTCTAAATTAACAATTATTTAAATCATTTCATTAGAATAACAAATTATACTTTTAATTCTTATTAAAAAAGTAAATATATCTAAAATTAAAAAAGATTTATAAACATGTTTTTTTTTCTATATTAGTAATAATTAATGCTTTTTGTTATATGAATTTTAAATTTTTTATATTAAATTCAAATTTTTTTATTATTGAATAGAGTAGAATAAATAAATAATTTAATAAAATAAGAATAATTAAAAGTTAATCTAATAATAAATGAAAATCAAATATTTCAATCAGAAAACAATGAAATCATTATTTTTTTCTTTTCCCTTTTTTTATGAATTATCATCAAAATTTTATATGAATAAATATTTATTAATATATATTTCAAATTTCTTTTCTTTTCTGATAATTTTATTTTTATTTAATAATGAATATTTAAATCAGAAAATATAAGTAATATAAATAATACTTATTAAAAAAAAAATAAAAAAAAAATGAAAACCTTAACTTTAATCTTATTAACATTTCTCTCTTTTATTTCTGCAAAACAAGTATTTGTAAAAACAGGAACAGGATTAAAAGGAGTATCTTTACAATGGAAATTACCAGGAATGAGAGAAGGATGTTTATTTATGGCTGCATGTGCAATAGGAGGTCTTGGAAGTGATAAAGAAATGCTTAGTGCTAGAAAATGGGCTGTTAGTAAAGGATATATAAGAGGAAGTGATACTTATGTTAATATGAGTGGAATGGAATTAGCTAGAAGAATTGCTCAAAATTATCGTACTCAGTATCATGGAAATTGGGATATTAAAAAAGGATGTGGTCATTTTTGGGTTATTGATAATAAAAAGAAAGAAGTTTTTAATGCTAGTGGACTTGGATATACTGGATGTAAGTAAATTTTATTAGTAGTTTTTATTTTATTTTTTGAAATTGGATTTTTTTAAAATATTTTTTTTATTATGAAGATATCATATATAATAAAAAGATATATTAAAATTAAATTGAGAATACATTTTTAATCATTTAATATACTTAGCAAATTTAAAAGGAGTAATAATTGTTTTTACAATTTAATCTTATAAATAAATTCAGCTAAATAATTTCCTTTAAAAAATCTACTTTTATTTTATCTAATTATTTCCTCATCTCATCTCCATTTTCTTAAATTCTTCTATTTTTATAATATATAGATTTATTTAATTATCTATAATTCACTTTTATTACATGTTTATTTAATATAAGTTAAAGAATACTCAAAAAATATTAAATAATCTCAGAAAGTGAGAAATTCAAAATCAAAATGATTGAATGTCTAAATTAAAAATTATTTGAATCATTTTATTAGAATAATAAATTATACTTTTAATTCTTATTAATAAAGTAAAAATTTCTAAATTAAAAAAAGATTTATAATTAACATCTTTTTTTTTCTATATTAGTAATAATTATTTTATTTACTTTTTCATATTTCATTTAATATACCTATAATTACTTTCTAATTATTCAATGATAAAAAAATTAAAAAAAAAAAATATATTGACAATTTTAAGCTTCTTCAATTTTAAAAGGATATGAACTTCAATAAAATAATAAGCTTCATAAATTCATTTAAAAAACCCAAAAAATTTCTTAATTTATAAAGAATTTATTAATATTAAATAGTTAAAATAATTTACAAAAAATAAAAACATAAAAAATAATGTCATTAAAAGAATATAAATGTAAATTAGTATTATTAGGAGAATCAGGAACTGGTAAAACATGTATAATAAATAATGTATTTGGAAGAGAATTTCAAGAAGAAACACTAACAACAACAACAATGGGAGGATATGAAATAACAGAAGTAATAATAGGTGAAAGAAAAATAAAAGTAGCATTTTGGGATACAAACGGTCAAGAAAGATTTAGAGCAGTAGCAAAAAGTTTTTATAGAAATACAGATATAGTAGTTTTTGTATATGATATAACTAATCAAAATAGTTTTGATTCTATTCAATCTTATTGGTATAAAGAAGTTATGCAATATTCAAAAGGTTTAAAAGGTATTTTTTAATTTAATTTTTTAATATTAATTAAATTTTAGTTATTGGGATTTTAGGAAATAAAAGTGATTTAGTTGATAAAGAAGAAGTTGATGAAAGTGAAGTTAGAGAATATGCTAAAAGTATTAATGCTGTTTATGGAAGAACTTCAGCTTTTAATGGAAGTGGTATTAAAGATTCTTTTAAAGAAATTATTAAAAAATTTGCTGAATATGTTGAAAAAAATGATATTACTGATGATATTCATTTAAATTCTGTTGTTATTAAGAAATCAGATATTCAGGATAATAAGAAAAAGAATTGTATTTCAAAATTAAAGGATTTTTGCAAATGATAGAAAGTTTATTTTATATTGTATTTATTTAAACTTTTTATCCTCATTTTCATTTTTCTTTTAATTTTTTCTTATTCTCTTTACACTAAATTTTCTAAATTTTTTTTGTTGTTTATTCTAACATTTTTATTGTTAAATTATTTAAAAAAATTGAATTATTTATAATTTTACAATATATACATTACAAATATTAAATTTTTTAAAAAGACCAAACTTTAATTAAACCTCCAGCTCCATAAGAAATAATTAAACAATCATTTAATGCTATAATTCCATAAATAGAACTTTCATGAGCATCTTCAATATATTGTACACATTGAAAATTATCTTTCCTAAAAACTTTTATAAAATTATAAGCACAAATTAAGAAATAATCTATATCTTCCATAATATAAATTCCATAACACCAAAAATCTTTTTTAAATTTCCTAACAATTTTTTTTTCATTAATTGAAATAATTTTCATAAACATTCTTAAACTTCCAATAATAACTTTATCATTATTAATTCTTTCAATAGCATTTGTTTTATGACAACAAACATCTTGTAAATAACAAATAAAATTATAATTATTTAAATTCAATAAAAAAGTTCCATCAACACCAGAAGTGATTAAAATATTTTTATCTTCAACTAATAAAAAAGATTTAATAGAATTTGAATGATTTAAAGAAGTAATTAATTGATATTCCTTATTTTTTTTTTCTTCCCAAATTCTAACTGTTTTATCTTCTGAACATGATATTAATTTATTATTTAAATAATATATAACTTTATAAATATCTCTATCATGTGCATTAATTATAATTTGATTTAATATGTAGTTTTTTTCATTAAATATTTCTTGGTTTATCCAAGTCTTTATTGTTTTATCTTTTGAACATGTTACGAAATTATTTTCATCTTTAACATTTGAATAATATATTATATCTTCATGTGCTTTTTCAATTGTTTGAATTATATTAAAGTTAATATCATATATTTTAATTGATTTATCATCTGATACTGAAATTATATTTTTAGAAGGAAATATTGATATATGATATATAATATTACATTTTTCATGAATTGTTTTTATTCTTTTTAACTGGAAATTATTACTTTGAGTATTCATTATTTTTTTTTAATGTAATATATAAATTAGGGATTAAATATTCTTTAAATTTAATTTTTGAAAAAAGACAAAAAAAAATAAAATAATAAAAAATGGGTAATTGTGAAGGTATAAGAAAAAGAGGTAAAAGATTAGAGAATTCAAATAAAACAACTCCAACTTCAAATGTAAGAAGAATATCTCAATCAACTCCAAATGGCGAAATATTAAAAAAAGAAGAAACAAAAACATCTGAAACAATAAAAAAAGAAAATTCCATTGAAAACAAATTAACTGAGGAAAAATATAATAATGAAGAAACTACAAAAGAAGAAAAATCAAAAGTAATTGAAGAACCTATTAAAAATGAAGAAAAAACATTGAAAATTATTTTAAATACTAAATTACCTTCTCCGATAAAATGGTCTCAATGTAAAATCGATAATTTTGACAATCATAAAGTTTTATTAGGTTATTTAAACGCTTATTTCGATCATTGTCCGATTTTAATAAATCCTAATATTATATGGCAATTAATATTAAATTCTTTTAGTGAATATATTAATAAATATCATGAAGAATTAAGAGAAAAATTAGTTAACTTTTCAGGAAAAAGAAAAATAGTAACTCATCAACTTGCTAAAAATTTTTCTGAAATAAAAGAAGAAGAAATAATAGAATATATATGTATTAAATTATCAGAAAATATTAAAGATGATATGATAAATATTATGACTCCTAATTTTTCAACTTCGACAAAAAAAACAATCATTGCTGGTAAAGTTTCTATTTTATCAACTTTTAGACAATATTTTAATTACAAAAGAGAAATTATAACCTGTGGAATTCCTTATATTAATTTAGAAGGTAGTTTAGAAGACTGGGAAAAAATTCTTGACAAGTTAAAATGTTTATCAAAGTATAATTTCAATACTTCAAAAATGGAAAAAGACATTGAAGAAATAATAAATAGTAAAAAAGGAAATATTAATAAAGATTTTTGGAGGAATATTATAATGGAAACTGAAAATGAAAATGAAAAAACTATTTATTGTTCTAATGTAAAAGAAAAAGGTAAAAGTATTTATGGTTGGATTTGTGATTTTTATCCTTATATGGAAACTAATGTTGGAAAAGATTCTTTTGATTTACCTTCTGAAATTACTAAATCTCCTTTGTTATTATCTTTTGAGAAATTAAACGAAATTAATGTTATTTTAGAAGCTGGGATTATGGATTTAAAACAACATTCTGATACTTTATGTGTTGAACCGATTATTGATTATAAATTAAAGAGATTATATAATAAAAATGATGAAAGAAGTGATATTGATATTGATATTTAAAAACCAGTTTTTTTAATATACTATCTTTTTTAATATTAATAATTTTAAAAAAAAATAATAAAATGAGTAATTAGTAAATTGATGACTTTAAAAATTTAAATTAAAAAATATCAAAAATAAAATATAAATATATTAAACTTAAATATTTAAAAAAAACATAAATCATTCCTAATCAAAAAAAAACTAAATAATTAAATAAATTTTAAAATAAACATCTGATTTAATATTATTTAACAAAAAATGTCTAAAAATCCCTTTTCATTTCAAAACACAATACCATTACCAAATTCTTTTCAAAATTCTTTATCAAACAATAAAATTAAATCACCTTATGAAACAAACATATTTAATCATTATTCTACTTTACAAAATAATTACAATCCAATAAATAATATAATGATAAGTGAATCTCCAGCTTCAATAGAATTAGAACCAAAGAAAAAAGAAATAGATCTTATAATAAAGTAAAATAATAATATAATATTTTTTTTTAATTTTTTTATAGAGTTAAATCGTCAGATCAAGAAGATCATGATGAACCAATGACAATAACTATAATTTCTTCAGGAATAAAACAACAAAAAGTTCAAATTCAAATCACAAGTCCTCATGATCCTTTAATTTTATATATGCTTGATATTACTGAAGTTGAATTTCATCAAATTAAAAAAGAACAAAGCTTATTAATTGACTTTCAAAATTTTCCTTCTTTCCTTAATCAAATGTTAGATTTATGTAATGAAGATGAATTAAAAAAATACACTTGTATTTTACATAAAACTAGTATTTACGAAGCTTTACTTGTTATTCAGGAAAGAACTGATTTTAGAGAGTTAAATCATTTAATTTTAAGAGTTAATCAAGCTAATGATACTATCGTTAAAAAATTTTTAGGAGCTTTGTCTTTGGAGTTTAAAAGTAAATATGAAGATACTTTAAATGAGTTTAATAATCTTTCTGTTAATGTTGAGGATTTAAATAAAGAAAATGCAGATTTAAAAGAATTAATACAGAAAAATATACAAGAACAAAAAAATTTAGAAGATAATTTATTAAATGAGAAAAATAATGAAATTAATCAAATTAAAGAAAATTTATTTCAAGAATCAAAAAATAAAATTGAAGAAATGGAAAAGGAGAAAAATTTAAAAATTAATGATTTAGAAAATAAAATATCTTCTCTTCAAAAATCAATAGAAGAAATAACAAAAGAAAAACAAGAATTAGAAGATAATAAATTGAAATTAGAATTAAATTACAAAGACTTAGAAGGTAAAAATGCAATATCAAATACAGAGATAAATGTATATAAAGAAGATATATTAAAATTAAGAGAAGATAATTCTAATTTAAATCAAAAAAGTTTTAAACAAGAAAAAGAAATAACAGAATTAACTTTTAAATTACAAAACGCAGAAAAGCAATTAGAAGAAAAAAATAAAGGAGGAGAAAATTTAAATCAATTAGTAGATACATTATCAAAGCAAAGAGAATCAAATGAAGATAATATAAAAAGCTTAAAAGCAGCTAATTTAAAATTAGAAGATAAATTACAAACAAGTATAAATGAAATAAATAAAGGAAATGAAATTATTCAAAAATTACAAGAAGAAATTAAAAGTATTAAATCTAAATATAAATCTGCTAAACAAGCTTTAAGTTCTCAAGAACAATTAACTCATGAAAAAGAAATGCAAATTGAAGATCAGTTAAGATTAATTGATGATGCTAAAAGAGAAAGTGATTTGAAAGATAAAGAAATTTCAGCTTTAAAAAATCAATTAAGTGGTTATTCGATTAAAATAAGTGAAAATGAAAAGTTAATAGAAGATAATAAACAAATGATAATGTATTTAAATAAAACAAAAAATGATAATATGAATAATCCTTTTAGAAGTAGATTTATGAATAATAATAATAATGGTAATTTTATGGGTAATGATTTAAAAGGAAATAACATAAATCAATTTAATCCATTAAATACAAATAATTCTAACTTCAATACTCAAAACAATAACTTCAATCCTAATAATAATAATAATATTACTTCAAGTAACTTTAACACAAATAACAACTTTAACACATTAAACAACTATAATCCAAATAATAATTTAAACAAAAATACTTTTAATAATAATACTGAGAATAACTTTAATCCAAACAATAATAACTTTAATACAAATAATATTTATTCAAATAATTATTCAAACACAGGAAATTACTTTAATACTGGAATGATAAGAAATATGGGAACAAATATGGGACAATATGATACAACAGGGATGAATAATATGGGAATGTTTGGAACAGGAGATCAATTTTCAAATTCTCAAATGGAAAATATGGGAAATTCATCTACTTTAAATAATAGTGGTATGTTTATTATGCCTGAAACTAATTTTACTAATTTTAAAGCTGGTATTACTAATAATAAATATAATTATATGAATTCAACTAATTCAACCAGTGGAAATTTACTTAATCATAAATATGGAATGATGGCTTCTTCTTTAAATAATAATAGTAATGATAATAACTCAGATTATGGTAAAAGTAGAGGAACTTATAATATTGAAGAAGAATTTCCAAGACAAATGATTAAACCTATGAATGTTGTTGGTAAAAATAATTAGGCTTTAAGTTTTAGATAATTTTTTTTTAATTTTTGATTTTTTTTTAATAAGAAAATATTTAATTTTTTTAATTTAAGCAGGATAAACCATATTTTCTTCTTTAATTTGATATAAAACTTCATCTAAAAATTTCTTACTTTCATATTTTGCAATAGTTAAATTATGATCTAAATAATTTCCACAAGAAAATTCATCAGCGCCAGGAACGACTCCTTCATATTTGAGTATAAATTCAAATAAATCAATAACCATTTTAACAACATCTTTAGGTTCTAATTTTCCTTTAAGAAGAAGATAATATCCTGTTCTACAACCCATTGGACCAAAATATACTGTCTCCTTTTTGTAAGTCTCATGATTACGAAGGAAAGTTGCTCCAAGATGTTCTATTGCATGACATTCAGCTGTGTTCAATACTGGCTCACGATTTGGTAACTTCATTCTTATGTCAAAAGTTGTTACTATTACTTCTCCTGTTTTGTTGTCGTAATCACGACGTGAAAGGTATATTCCACGGAGGAGACGTTTATGGTCTACTTTGAAACTTTCGATTTTTTCCATTTTTTTAAAATGGTTTTTTTTTTTTTTTTTAGTTTAAATATTTATTAATAATAATATAAAACTTATATATAAAAATAAATAAATATTTTATCATAAAATGATTCATTTATCCTTTAATATCAAAAAAGAAATTCTATTTTATAACATTATAATGATGATATATTGTCTTTGATTTAGGAATAAATAGAGATAAATATAAAAAAAGCAAAAAAATTTGAAGTCTTGAGAGAAAATGGATATTAATAGATTTAACAAATGGAAAATTAAATTTAGTTTTAGAAAAATTAAAAAATAAA
>JAEEGK010026252.1_pt1 | contig 11876 bp, 10 predicted proteins | sample 8958771 | NCBI WGS metagenome assembly JAEEGK01 (sample SAMN16246547, study PRJNA631951) | gut metagenome | biome: gut microbiome; feature: rumen; material: SC-attached | host: Bos | place: Iran: Karaj | collected 2018-10 | reverse complement strand
CTGTGGCATTCAGGACTAACTCATACGCCGATGTTATGGGTTATCTGCACAGGATTAGGATAACGCCGGAGGTCAAAAAATCTGTGGCGCAGAGGCTTCTTGTCGAAATATCCGAGCCATATCTCTCCAAAGCCTTCGCCCGCATCGACGAACTGAGCCAATTGAAGGAAGATTGGGACGGCAGAGGGGCGAAGAAAATTTCATATTTCGTCTTGGAGAATCTTAGAAACGTATTGCTAATTTCCAACAATAACGATTGGAAATATTGGATGATTTCGCCGGACACTAATGGCGCATTAGGTATGCAGACAAAAGGATGCAAGGCTTCCATTAGTATTGGCGACAAGGAGTTTTCTTATTATTATGAAAAAGGAAACGACTGCAAAGGTGAAAGCCATATCGATTTCTCTCCCGAAAGATTACTTACCATAATGAGGCAGATAGTATGAAGGTGGATTCTAACGAGCAGGTTGTAAGATTGATTCACCGTATGTGGATTGTGGAAGGTGAGTTGCAGTTGAATGCCTTTACACTCAACGACGGTGAGACTTATCTGTCGGTCAACAGACTGGCTGTTGAATCTTACCTGCGGGATGTAAAAGATTTTTTGACAAAACATATTCAATATACATCGTCTGAAAACAATGGCATTTATCCACGTGCCGTACTTGCCGTTAAAGATATTCAAGATTTAAGTGTAAGCCTTGAAAAGGAAAATGCGTCGTTGTCGGTGGAAGTCGAACCAAGGGATTCTCATTACAAATCTCACGCAGGAATTTTTACAAGGATAGACGGTAAGAACATCAAAGGTGGTTCTACTCAAAGCATCACGACGACAGCCAATCAAGTAGTATCGGCTGATGCAATTTTGCAAAAAGTCCGTATGCATCTGCTCAGACTCTCGAAAGTGGAAGTTAGTGCCATATAATACGCAAAAAAAATGAAAAAAACTTTTTGTAACCAAAACAAATTTTCTTTTTTCCTCAATTTATTGTACCTTTGCGCTGTTGTTAATTAGCACCAATGGAAGAACGCAAGGCAACTCTCATTAATATTGAGAATATTATCAAGACCAAGAACCCCGCGCTGTACAAGAAGTTGCCGAGGTTTGCTATCAGGTGGTTGGAGAAGATTATCCGTCAGGACCAAAACAACCGTCTGCTGTCGTTGTATGGGCATCACGATGGCGTGGGGTTCATCGACGCGGTGTTTGAGGATATGAAGATTGAGACCAATTGCTATGGACTCGAAAATGTTGATTATCAGGGCAAAAAAGTCTTCGTGGCAAATCATCCGCTCGGCGCGTTGGATGGGTTGGCGGTCATCTCGATGGTCAATAAGCATTTTGGCAAGTCGAAGGGCATCGTCAACGAGTTGCTGCTTAACCTCGACCCACTGAGAAGCGTGTTTTGCGGGGTCAACGTCTATGGACACAATACGCAGGACATCGTGCGCAATATCGACGCCCTGTACGAAAGCGACGAAAACATCTGCATCTTCCCGGCGGGACTTGTGAGCAGGCGCATCGACGGCGTGATACAGGATTTGCCGTGGAAAAAGAATTTTATCGAGAAAGCTTACGCCAACAAGATTCCGATAGTGCCTGTGTATGTGGACGCTCAAAACACGAAGTTTTTCTATTCTGTGGCTAATTGGCGCAAACGCATCGGCATCAAGTTCAATTATGAGCTGATATTGTTGCCCTCCGAGGTGTTCAAGTACAGCGGCAAGCCTATTGGACTCCATTTTGGCAGACCGATAATGCCCGACGAACTCGCCGCGTGCAAAAATGCGGCGGAAAGGACGTTGAAGGTCAGGGAATTGACATATAGTTTGAAACAACAAGGTTAATCTATTTCATAGATGGAAAATATAATTGCACCTATCGAAAGAAGCAAGATAATCGCGGAATTGACGGATGACAAGTTTGTCCGCAACTCCAATTTTGGCGGCAACCGCATCTTCGTCTGCGACGCCCACAATGCGCCCAATACTATGCAGGAGATTGGACGGTTGAGGGAATTGTCGTTTCGCGAGGCGGGCGGCGGCACCGGCAAGTCTGTGGACATCGACGAGGCCGACCTTTGGGAGCATCCTTACAAGCAGCTCATTGTCTGGAACGACGAATTGCAGGAGATAATTGGCGGCTACCGTTATATTGATTGTAGCAAAGACATTGTTTTCAAGGACGGACAGCCCGAATTGTCCACGTCGGAGATTTTCAGGTTTTCGCAGAAGTTCATTGATGAATATATGCCCTACACCATAGAGCTTGGACGCAGTTTCGTGCAGCCAAAATTCCAGAGCCGCACCAATTTCAGGTTTTCGATATACGCCTTGGACAACCTCTGGGACGGTCTCGGCGCGATTTTCCGCCAAAACGAAGACCACGCCAAATATTTCTTCGGCAAGGTGACTATGTACACCACCTTCAATACCGAGGCGCGGGATATGATATTGACATTCCTTGATATCTATTTCCGTGACAATGAACGACTTGTAATGCCCAAAGAATCCATTGCTTTTGAGTACAAGCGCAATATGTTTGCCGGCGATGATTTCAAGGCTGATTACCGCATCCTCAATCAGACCGTGCGCTCGCTTGGCGAAAACATTCCCCCGCTCGTCAATGCCTATATGAACCTTTCGCCGACTATGAAAGTGTTTGGCACTGCCGTCAATCCATTTTTTGGCGGGGTGGAGGAGACAGGCATCCTCGTCAACGTCAATGATATTTTCCCTGAAAAACGCGAACGACACATCGACACTTACCAGATATGCTGAAAAAACTTGACATATTCCTCCTGAAATCCTATTTGGGACCGTTCATTGCCACGTTCTTCATCTCGGTGTTTGTGCTCTTGATGCAGTTTTTGTGGAAATGGATTGATGACCTCGTGGGCAAAGGCCTTGATTTTACGGTGATTGCGGAGTTGTTGTATTACGCTTCGATAAGCCTTATACCAATGGCGTTGCCGCTTGCGATACTATTGGCATCAATTATGACCTACGGCAACCTTGGCGAAAAATTTGAGCTTACTGCCATCAAGGCGGCGGGCATTTCGTTGCAGAGGGCGATGCTTCCGCTCACGATACTCACATTGATATTCAGTCTCGGCGCGTTTGTGATAGCCAACGACGTCATCCCATACGCCAACCTCAAAATGTCGGCGTTGATATGGTCGATACGCAATCAGCGTCCTGAGCTTAATATCAAGCCGTCTATCTTCAACAACGACATTGAGGACTTCTCCATCCGTATTTCGAGCAAAAACGAAAAGACCGGTATGATGTACGATTTTGTTGTCTATGACCATACCAAGGGCAAGGTCAACAATGTCTGCATCGTGGCTGATTCGGGCAGTATGAAGGTGACTGACGACGGTCGTTATATGATTGTAACACTTTACAGCGGTGTGCGTTACGAGGAGATGGACGACAAGAAGAAGACCAGTTTTCCGTACCAGAAGGACGAGTTTGGCGAGCAGTCGCTGGTGTTCAATCTTGCCGGATTCGATTTCAACAAGGCCGACGAGAGCGGCTTCAAGAATCGTTACCAGGTAATGAACGTGAGCGAGCTTGCGGTGAGCACCGACTCGTTGCAGCGCGACTTCCAGAAATACGCCAACGACCTCCACGAAAGCCTCACTACCACGTCATATTTCAGGCAGAGCAGTCACCGCGAGAAGGTGTACGCCGATTCGGTGAGGGCGGCTCGCGAGCATAAGTCGCAGTACAATTCGCGTCGTGCGGGCGTTACAGTGTCTTACACGTTGACCCCTGATTCTGCATACGCCGCCGAGGATTCGGTCATTAGGCTCAAAATAGCGCATTTCCGTGATTCCATCTACAATACCGCCTACAATATCAACCCCGCCGACGTCAAGCCGGTGGCAAAACTCGACAGTCTTTTTGATACGATGACCAAGGCAGAGAGGCAGAGGGTGATTTCCCGCGTCAAGGAGTACGCCACGCAGATTAATACTACCGTAGTGCGCGAGGCTGACGAACTTGCGGCGCGTCAGAAGACCATTGCCCGCTACCGCAACGCTTGGCATCAGAAGTTTACATTGTCGGTGGCTTGCATCATTTTCTTCTTCATCGGTGCGCCCCTCGGTGCAATCATCCGCAAGGGCGGTTTTGGACTTCCAATTGTGGTGAGCGTTGTGGTATTCCTGATATACTATCTGATTTCCACCGCCGGTATGAAAATGTCGCGTGAGGGACTTTGGGAGCCGTGGCAGGGTATGTGGATTAGTACGATTGTAATCCTGCCCCTCGGCGTGTTCTTTACGTATAAGGCCACTGTGGATGCGCAGCTCTTCAACAAGGAGGCGTGGATGAAGGCGTTTGATACGGTAATCAAATTCTTCCGCAGGAAGAAATCGTAGGGGCGTAGCTTGTCTACGTCCGTATTTATTAATTGTTTTATTTGTTAATTGTTTTATTAAATTTAATTGTTTTTTATTGATAATGAACACAATACAAGAGGCAATCGAAGAATTTGCCAAAGGAAACATAATAATTGTGGTGGACGACGAAGACCGCGAGAATGAGGGCGACTTCATCACCGCCGCAGAGACCATCACCGAGGAGAAAATCAACTTTATGCTCCAAAATGGCCGTGGCGTTTTGTGCGCTCCGATTACCATTTCGCGTGCCAACGAGCTCAAACTCTCGCATCAGGTAGTCGATAATACGTCGATACTTGGCACGCCGTTCACTGTTACGGTTGACAAGATAGAAGGCTGTACCACAGGCGTTTCTGTGCACGACAGGACGGCGACCATCAAGGCATTGGCGGATACCAAGTCTATTCCTGAAACTTTTGCGCGTCCGGGTCATATCAATCCTCTTTACGCTCAGGACAGGGGCGTACTTCGCCGTGCCGGACATACCGAGGCGGCTGTGGATTTCGCACGGCTTGCGGGTCTGTATCCGGCTGCCGCGTTGATTGAAATCCTCAACGAGGACGGCACTATGGCAAGGTTGCCGCAGTTGGAGGAGGTCGCCAAGAAGTATAATATGAAAATTGTGACTATCAAGGATTTGATTGCCTACCGCCTGAAATCCGAGACCACCGTTGAGCGCGGCCCCGAAGTGATGATGCCCACCAAATACGGACAGTTTAAGATGACTGTGTTCCGTCAGTTGAGCAATGGCCTCGAACATTCGGCACTTGTCAAGGGTACTTGGGAGCCCGACGAGCCAATCCTCGTGCGCGTACATTCGTCGTGCGCTACGGGCGACATTTTTGGTAGTTTCCGTTGCGATTGTGGCGACCAGCTCCACACCGCAATGCAGCAGATTGACAAGGCTGGCAAGGGCATCCTCCTCTATATGAACCAGGAGGGCAGGGGCATCGGATTGTTCAACAAAATCAAGGCTTACAAACTCCAAGAAGAAGGTATGGACACTGTGGATGCCAATGTGCATCTTGGTTTCGACCCCGACGAGAGGGATTATGGCGTTGGCGCGGAAATCCTCCGTCAGCTTGGTGTTCGCAAGATGAGGCTCTTGACCAACAATCCCGTCAAGCGTGTCGGATTGGAGAGTTTCGGCCTCGAAATCATTGAGAATGTCCCCATCGAAATCCCCACCAACACATTCAACCAGCGTTACATGATGACCAAGCGCGACAGGATGGGCCATATCTTGAAAAACCTTAAATAAATGCCGCCTGCACAATAATTTTGATGAAACAATTGTTTTATAATTGACTTTGACCGCCAGATGGCGGTCTTTTTTGACCCAAAAATATGAAGAATTGGGAAAGAAATCAAATCCATAAGACTTTGACAATCAACTAATTTACGAACAAGCAAAAAATGAAACACTTTGTAGCCATTGTAGTGGCGCTAATATTGACGGCGACGGCGGCTGCGGCGCAGGACGACATAAGGGTGAAGGGCATGAAAAACCTTCCAAACCACGACATGAAGACGTGGCACTTTGGCTTTACGCTTGGCACTTCCAACATGGGATTCCGTGTGGAGAAGGCTGATGATTTTATGCAGCAGCACGACATTTACGGCATTGACGCCAAAAAATACACCGGATTCCACATCGGGCCCATCGCAAATCTCAGGCTCAACAATTATATGGATCTCAGGATGCTGTTTGACCTCTCGTTCAATCAGCGCGACCTCATATTTTATGAAATCAAGGAGAGCAAAAAGACCGAGCACAAGGACATCGAGCAGCACACAATGCAGATACGCAGCACGATGCTCGAATTTCCCGTGATGATCAAGTACAAGGCGGAGCGCATCACCAACTTCTCGCCGTACATCGTGGCGGGCGGCAATTTCCGCTACGACCTCACCGGCGGCAAAAAAACTGACGACGATGAGGCTGTGAGCCTTGAGAGGATAGACCCGTGCATTACTTTTGGCGGCGGCGCGGATTTCTATATGCCGTATTTCAAATTTTCGGTGGAGGTGCGTTACAGCCTTGGACTGCTCGACACTGTGCATCGCACCGGCGGCAAGTACGACGGCTGCATGAAAAGCCTCAAGTCCAATACTATCACCGTGTCGTTCCATTTTGAGTAAAATCCTATCTTTTTTGCTACTTTTTTGCTAACTTTGCGCCGTCAATATCATCGCATTATGAAAAAATTGTTATTACTGCTTATGGCCATAATTGCCGCAATGACGGTACAGGCGCAAAACGGGCAGGTTCACAAGATAGAAATTGTAAATTCCAACACCTTGGAGGTCAATGAAATTTATGGTCCCAATGTCAAGGTGCTGAGGGGTGACGTGCAGTTTTACCACGACAGCGCGTCGATGTTTTGCGATTCGGCGTTCTACAATTCCGCCGAAAACACTTTCCGCGCCTTCGGACACGTCCACGCCTACCGACTCATGGAGCAGGCTGACACCGTGCATCTGTGGGGCGATTCGCTCGATTATGACGGCAAGACGCGCCTTGCCCGCATGCGCGACAATGTGGTGATGACCACAGATTCTATGCGCATGGTAACAAATAACGTGGATTACGATATGGACAAGAACGTCGCCAACTATTTCGACGGCGGCACTACATACAGCGGCGACGACACGCTTGTCTCCAAACTCGGATATTTCTATCCAAAGCGCAATGAGCTGGTCTATAACAAGGATGTCGTGCTTCACAACAAGGATTACAAGATGTATTCCGACACGCTCACCTACAACGTCAAGAGCCACGTTTCTACATTCCAGGGGCCTACCGAGGTCATCAGCGACGACAATTATCTATACTCGGAGCGCGGCTGGTACAATCACGACAAGGAAGAATGTCAGCTCACCAAGAGCAGCTACCTTGTCAGCAAGGAGCATAGATTTTCGGGCGACACCATTTATTATTTCCGTGAGCAAAAATACGGCATCGGACGTTCCAATGTGGAGATTGTGGACACTGCGCAAAACATAACCCTCTCCGCCAACGAGGCTCGTTATTATGAAATACCAGAGCATAGTTTCTTGACTGACAGGGCGTTGATGACTTACCGCACCAAGAGCGACACTCTGTATCTCCACGCCGACACCATTTCGTCTTGCACCGACACTATTTTTACCAAGACCGATACCACCGAATTTAGGCTCGTGAGGGCGTATCCGCACGTCAAGAGTTATCGCAACGACATACAGACAATGTGCGACAGTTTGGTATATAATTTCAACGATAGCATCATTTCGATGTATTATACGCCGGTCATTTGGCACAAGGAAAACCAAATTACAGCCAATCTCATTCGCCTTTATACCATCGACGACGGTGTGGATATGGCTGAGTTGATTGGCAATGCCTTTGTCTCGCAGCAAGTCGATTCCATACCGCGTTACAATCAGATAGCGGGCAAGGATATGGTTGCTTATCTTGACAGTAATAAAATCACGCAGGTGGAGGTGCTGTCTAATGCGCAGTCTATTTATTACACCACCGAGGATTCCATTGTGACTGGTATGAACACCGTTTCGGCGCAGAATATGGACATCTATTTCGACAATGGAAAGGTGAAGAAGATTTGGTTTTACAAGAATCCGAAGGGCGCGCTCTACCCGTTGGAGGGTTTGACCAAGCGTCAATCTTTCCTCAATGGCTTTGTATGGTACGGCAAGCACCGACCAAATGTCCCCGACGACATTTTCCAATGGGGCGAAGTGACCGAAACTGTCATCTCCAACGAATCCATCCAGGCGGAGGAAGAAGAAAAACGGAAAAAGGAAGAGGAAGAGGCGGAATTGGAATAGTCGTTGACCTCAATATTCTGCCCCCATCAGCGTCAAACCTTGTGGCGGGGCGGTGAATCCGGCGCGTTGACGGTCTTGTGAAGAAAGTATGTCGGACATTGAGTCTGCCGGGATATTGCCGTTGCCAACTTCTATGAGCGTACCGGTGAGGATGCGCACCATATTTTGGAGGAAGCCGTCGCCGGTGAAATCGAGAGTGATGCCATTGGCGTCCTCATTGATATTGATGCTAAAAATTGTCCTCACAGACGATTTCTTGAAATGCGGATTGCCACAAAAAGCCTTGAAATCGTGCTTGCCAATCAGCTGCTCCGCCGCCCGGCGCATCAATCCTACATTCAACGGTTTGTCAAGATATGTATAGACGTATTTCCGATTGAAAACATCGGGAATAATGCTTGTGTGTATGCGGTAGCGGTAGGTTTTCTGTCGGCAGGAGAGCCGTGCGTGGAATCGGCTGTCCGCCCTGTCCACCGTCAATACTGCTATGTCGTCGGGAAGGTAGCGGTTGAGGTACGCGAGGATTTCGGCGGGGGAGTAATTGCCATCAATCTCAAAACTTGCCACCTGACCCCTTGCGTGTACGCCTGCGTCGGTGCGTCCGCTGCCGTGGACTTCCACCATCGAGCCTGTCATTTTGGAGAGCACAGCCGAGAGTTTGCCCTGTATCGTATTGTCGGTGCTGCGCTGAATCTGCCATCCGTTGTATCTTGTGCCGTCGTAGGCTACTGTCATCTTGTATGTTGCCATCTTTACTCGTATTTTTCCACCATACCTTTTGTGTAGTCAAATTCCGTGAAGTCGTCGCCGGGGATTGAGTTTTGGTCGAGCATCACGCAACCAAAAAACGAATCCATACCCACTTGGTGCAGCGACGGCGGGCATACTGCCTTCTGCAATTTTTCGCAGTTGACGAAAGCCATATTGGCGATTTTGCTGCAAGACGGCGACACTTTCACCACCAAGAGTTTCTTGACGTTTTCAAAGGCGTATTCTTCCACTGTTTTTACCGATGATGGCATCTCAAACATTGCTTCGTCGATGTTGCCGGGGTATTTGATGAGTGTGGTCATCGCCTTGTCGTAAAAAATGTCGTTTTGCGAGGTGAAAAAATTGTTTTCGGGTTCCACGTTTACGCGGCGGAGTTCAGGGCAGTTCTGCAATGCGCGGATGCCAATTTTTTCGACAGAGGCGGATATTACAAGGGCTTGGAGCTTTTGACAATTGTAAAAAGCTTTGTCGCCGATGGTCTTGCAGGCGTCGGGAACGTTGAAACGGGTGATGTTTTTGCAGTGGGCGAGGGCGTATTTGCCTATTCTGGTCACGCCGTCCGGCACGGTGAGACCCGCAAGAGCCTCGCAGTGACAGAAAGTTGCGTCGTTGATTTCTTTGACTCCGTAGGGGATGTTGATGGAATTGAGATTGCGGCAGCCCAAGAACGCTTCCTTGCCAATCCTGTTGATTTTGGCGGGCAAGATGATGCTCCTGATGCCGGTGCAGCCGCTAAAACCTCCTTCGGCAACTGCTGTGACGGTATATACCGTGTCGCCGAGCCTAACGGTCTGAGGTATCGCCACGTTGCCCGACATACTTGAATCCGCCGACGATACCTCGACGGTGTTTTTGCCAATTACTTTATATATGAATGTCCCCGCCTTGAAGGTCTGCGCCCCCGCTGCCGTGGCAAGTATCATTAAAATCAATACCAAAAATGTCTTCGTCCTGTTCATTGTGTTGTGTTTTGTGGTTACAATATTAATAGTTGATGGCTGCTGCTATTTCCGAAGAAAAAATATGGAACTTCGTCCCTAAGTGGTCAAAAAAACATAGTTAAGGACAAAGTTATTTTTGTTATATATTTGATTATTAGTATCTTAATAATAATTTCGTTGGTAATTTTGATTTTTGTAATTAAGTTAATTTGCTTATTATCAATAATTTACTATATTTCTCAAATATAACTTTGTCCCTAAGTGGTCAAAAAAACATAGTTAAGGACGAAGTTTTTTTGATAATTGTATTGTAAATCAGAAAAATAGTTGTAATTTTGTGGCGTTGGTATAATCATTAATGCTTCAAGATATGTTGATAGGCAGAGACAGAGAGAAAAAAATACTTGCGGACTGTATAGATTCGCAACGTGCCGAATTTATCGCCGTATATGGACGCAGAAGGGTGGGAAAAACCTATCTCGTCAAACAGTATTTCAACAATAGTTTTTCTTTTTATGTTACTGGAATTTATGCTGCGGGCAAGGAGGATCAATTGAAAAACTTTTACCGCAGGCTCAATGAAAAGTCAAGGAAAAACTTTGTTGTTAAGGACAATTGGTTTGATGCATTCGAGGATTTGAGGATGTATTTGTCGTCAATTAAAGACAAAAAAATAATCGTATTTATTGACGAAATGCCGTGGATGGATACCCATAACTCCAAGTTTATAAAGGCTTTGGAGCTATTTTGGAACTCGTGGGCTTCTGATTGTGCAAGGCTTAAACTCATAGTGTGTGGTTCTGCTACTACTTGGATGAACAACAAACTCATCGCAAGCAAGGGTGGTCTGCACAACAGGGTGACAATGCAGTTGCACATAAGACCGTTTTCTCTTGGCGAAACCGAAGATTATCTCAAAAAACAGGGTTTCGTATGGAATCGTTACCAAATCACGGAACTTTATATGATTTTGGGCGGTGTGCCGTTCTATCTGTCGTTGCTGAAAAAGAGCCTTGCTTTTGCCGCCAACATCAATGCCCTCTTTTTTTCGCAACAAGGTCTTATGCGCAATGAATACGACATCTTGTTTAATTCGCTCTTCAACGATAGCTCGGTATATAAGACAGTAGTCGCCGCAATCGGCAAGAAAGGACAGGGGAGTACGCGCAGCGAATTGATGACAGCCACAAAGTTGGAAGGCGGACGTCTCTCCGAAATTCTCAAAAACCTTGAAACTTGTGATTTCATAAGGCGTTACAATGCGTTTGAGAAAAAAGAGCGCGGCACTATCTATCAGTTGACCGACAATTTCTCGTTGTTTTACAAGTCGTTCAGTCGTGAATTTTTTAGTGGCAATGATGATTTTTGGCAGAGCTTCGGCGACACGGCGCGACACCGTGCGTGGAGCGGGTACGCCTTTGAACAAGTATGCCTCAATCATCTTCCACAAATTAAGAAGGCGTTGGGTATCAGTGGAATACATTCTGAAATATGCTCGTGGAGCTCTCCCGATGCGCAGATTGACTTGCTTATCAACCGCAACGACAGTGTCATAAGCCTTTGTGAAATGAAATATTCCGCTAATCCATACGAACTCAATAAAAAATATTATGACAAAATTGTGGAAAGGCGTGAAATATTCCGTTCTAAGTCAAAGACTCTGAAAGCGTTGCAGATAGTATTCGTTACAACCTACCCCCTCAAAAAAACATCGTATTCCGATATGGTGCAGTCGGTGGTGACAATCGACGATTTGTTTGAGAAGTAATTTTGTTATTTCTGCTCCTTAATCAAATACACCACCACTGGCAGGTGGTCGGAATAGCCGTCGAGCCATACGCCGCCGGCTTGGGTGCGCTTGGGTGCGCCTTTGTATTTGCCTTCCTGCTGGATGAGGTAGTCGCGGCGGAAGATGGCGTGCTTG
>JAEEGK010026250.1_pt1 | contig 11877 bp, 7 predicted proteins | sample 8958771 | NCBI WGS metagenome assembly JAEEGK01 (sample SAMN16246547, study PRJNA631951) | gut metagenome | biome: gut microbiome; feature: rumen; material: SC-attached | host: Bos | place: Iran: Karaj | collected 2018-10 | reverse complement strand
TGGTAGATCGTAGTAAGCGTTCAGTAGAAAGAGAGAAGAATAAATTAGAAAGAGAAAAGAAGAAGATGATGTCAGAAATAAAGAAAATGGCATTGAAAGGTCAGCATTCAGGAGCAAAGATGATGGCACGTGACATAGTAAGGATGACTACTCAAATTAACAAATTGACAGAATTTTCAGGTCAATTAACTGCAGTGTCAATGAGAATAGCATCAATTTCAACATTAAATGAATTAAGTGATGCAATGGAACAAGCAGGTAAAGCAATGACTTTAGTTAGTTCTAAATTAGATACTCAGAAATTAAATAATTTGGCAAAAACTATGATGAAGGAAGATTCTAAATTAGAAATGAAACAAGAAATGATGCAAGATGTTCTTGATTCTATTGGTGAAAATATGGATGATCCTGAAGAACAGGCAGTTCTTTATAAACAAGTTTTAAGTGAAGTTGGTTTAGAAGTTGATGATATTCTTCCTGGAAGTAATAAAAACGAACTTAATCAACCTCAAGCTGAAAATCAAAAAAATGCTGTAGCAGAAGGAGGTGATTCTTTAGATGAAATGTTAAAGTCACTACAGAAATAAAAAAGTTAGGAAATTATTTTATAATAGAAATTGAGATTTGTTTATTAAAAAAATTTCGTTTTTTTTTATTTTTAAAATTTTTTAATTTTCATCAATTTAAATCTATTTTTCAATATTTTTTATAATATTTTTAAATGATTATTTACTTCTAATATGAACTTCTAACAATTTTCCTTTGAAATAATCTCCAATCAATAAATCTTTTTCTTTATTAAAATCAATTTCTTTTCCATCACTTAAATAAAAACCAGGATTTGAAATTTGATTATAATTTAATAATATTGTTACTTTAATCTTATTTAACTCATCTTTACTTTTAAATTGGAAAGTTTTATTATATTTAGGTTGATCATCAAAAATAAAGTGAATGAAAAAATCAGTATTTGATTTTGAATTATTATTTTGATTGTTTATAGAATCAGTAATTTTTAAGTTGTATAAAAGAAAATCTTTACATTTTGAAATATGTATTTGAACATCAATACCTTTTTGATTATATTGATCAAAATTTAAATTTGAAAAAAATTTTTTTGAACCAGAATTTACTTCTTTAGAATTTACAATTGCATTTTTTAATTGATTAAATGATTGATTCATTGCATTTTTTTCAAAATTAGCTATAAAATTTGGATTTGTTAAATTGTTAATATCATTCATTATTTTTTCATATCCATTCTTTATTTTTTCATTTGTTTTATTTTGAAAAGGAGTTAATTTATATTTCATTACTTCTCTTTTATTTTTCAAAGCCGTTAAATTATTTAATGCTCCAACTTTTTCATATGATAATTTAGATGATTCTTCACTATCCATAAATGAAGGAATATAAGACATTTTTATTTAAATTCAATATTATAATTCGTAATTAAATTTGTTATATATTAATAATTTATTTATTTTATCTTAATTGATTTTTTTTTTCAAGAATATCAAATAAATTTGTTCTTTATTTTTTTTTTTATTTCATCACCATCATAAATAAATATTGTACTTAATTCTTTTAATATACTTTTAAGTATTATCCACATTTTAATTATTATTTTTTATATTTTTTCATCAATATAATTATTAATATTACTAATAATTTCATTATAAATTTAATTTGATTTCTATAAAAAATATAATCTTTCCTTTTTTTCATTTCAAATTTGTTAAAGAAAGTTTTTAATTAATTAAATGTTATATTGAAAAAACGAAGAATAAAATACAGAATAAAATTGTATTTGAAGTAATAAATTTAGTTCCACTGGTGGGAGTATCTTCAGTAGTAGGAGTACCTTCACAAGTTTTCCCAGTGGCAATATTACCATCACTACCACTTAAATTTACTGTATTAAATCCAGTTGCAACTAATTTAGTTAAAGTAATGGCAGAATTAGTTAAAGCACTAGTTATTTTACAAGTGATAGTTCCAGTTCCTTCATCTGAAGAAACAACTGGCATAGAACAAGTCGCAGTTGGATTAGTTGGAGCACTGAAAGTTGGTGTCCATGTCGTTACTGCTGTTGTTTTTTTTGCTACAGTTCCTGTAACTGTGAAAGTATAAACTTTATCAGTACAGCTTCCTTCTGTTTTTCCTGTAATTGTTAATGTATTTTTTTCTTCTGATTGTGCTCCCCCTCCTGCATTTGGATCTTCTTCTTGATCTTGAGGTTTCTTTGCTGGGCAGGTCACATCAGCAATAGTAAAGGTTCCTGTTTTTTCCAAAGTAGCTTCACCTAATTTTACTGATTCAATTGTAACAGCTTTATTATCAATTGAGGCAGGGTCAATTGTACATGTAAAAACAAAATCAGTATTAGCTTCAGTTGCATTATTTTTACATGTAGCTTGTGTACTAGCTGATGGGGAAGAAAAAGTTAATGTTATTGCAACATCTTTACTTACAGGGGCTTCTGTATCTTTGGCTTTTATTTCAAATGTATATGTGGATTCTGTACATGCTCCATTTTGTAATCCAGATAAGGCTATGGCACAATTTGAAAAAGAAAAAATTATTAAAAGATATAATATTTGAACTCTCATATTATCCTTGGATAAGAGTTTTTCAGTTAATATATTATATGTATGAGGAATTATTATTTATAACGTTTTGGAGTTTTAATTAATTTTATAACTTTTCGTTACAAAAATAAATTATAATAAATGAATGAGAAAAACTTTGGATCATACAAAATCAATGACTAATTTTATTATAAAAAATTTTTTGGGGTTTTATATATTTTTATTCTGAATAAAAATTATAATGTCAAATTTTAAATTTCATATTACTGAAGAAATCGTTTTTAATTCCAATAAACTTTAATTTTAAAAAATAATAATATTTAATAAATCAATTCAATAATTTTAATTTAAATATATATTAAAAGGAAGAGACAAAAAAAAACAAAATTTATACAAATTTAAAAATAATCTATTTTTTAAATCAATATTTTTATTCAATCATTATTTTAATTGCAATATTCTAAAAAGTAATATAAGAACAATTAATTTCCTTATCAAAAAAAATTATAATTTAAATAATAAATAATTATTCAATAAATTTTCCTTCTTTATAAATAGCTTCATAATTATCACCATCACTTCCATAATAAAACCCATTTCCATTCATTTGATTATTAATAAAATTTCCTTCCCATTTTGAACCATCTTTCCAAAAATAAATTCCTTTTCCTTCTCTTATATCTTCTTTAAAATTCCCTTCATATTTATCACCATTAACAAAAATTAAAATTCCATTTCCATTTTTTTTATTATTATCAAAATTACCTTCAAATATTATTTTATCTTTATTATCTATTAATTTCCCTTTTCCATTTTTCATATCATTTTTCCAATAACCTATATAAGTTAAATTTTCAGGAGATAAATATTTAAAAACTCCTTTTCCTTCTCTTATTATTTTATTTTCTTTTTTTATTGCTTGTCCTATATAAAATCCATTTTCTTTTTTAATGTAAACCCAAATTAATTTATCTAAATTTTCTTCTTCAATATCTTCTAATTCCAATAATTTATTCATTAATTTTTCTTCTTTCTTTTTTAATTCTTCTATCATTAAATTATTTATTTCTTTTTCAGAATATTTTTTCCTTTCTAATGCTTTTTCTTTACTTATTGAAATATAATTATATTTAAATCTTTTATTATTATCAAATATAATATATTTTTTAATATCAAAAGATTTGAAATTTTCTTTTTTTTTTAATTCTTCTTGATTTGAAGTTTTATAATTTTTAATAGAAGATTTTAAATTAAACCAATAAGAACCATAAGTTCCTTTTTTCATTCCTAAACAAATATTTTCACTTTTTGGATAAACAGTAAAAATAAATTCTATTTCATTTTCATAAGGATATAACATAAACATATTTATTATTTCTTTAGTATTATTTATCCACTTTTGGTAATTATTAGTTAAAGGATTTATTACTATTCTATATCCAATTCCACTATTACAAAAGTTATTATTTATATCATAGTAAATATCATTATTTGGTATTTCTGAAGTATTTTTTTCTTTTATTGCATCTATAAACATATTATTTAAAAGATTAAATGAATCATCTAAATTTAATTCATTTAATTCATTTACTAAAATTTTTTCATTACTTATAATTGTTATAGTATATTTTTTTGGTTTTGGATTTGAATGATCATATGAAAGAAAAGTAAAAAATATATATTTTCCTTTTGTTAATTTTATTAAATTTATACTACAATCTTCACAATCAGAATAATTTGCATTAAATTGAGTAAAATTATTTTTTTCTTCATTATATTTCATTATAATAATTGATGAAGGAATTGACAAATTTGAAGGTAATGATTTATTAAATCTCCAATTTTCTTTTGATAACATTAAAGATAAATATGCATTATCATTTGGAATTTCAATATTAAAAATATTTGGTTTATTTTTTATATCATTTTCTTTTTCAAAATCATATATTTTAGAAATTATATTTGCATTAAAAATAATATGAAAAATATCAGTTCTTATAAAATATTTATTTAATTCTTCTAAAGTAATATAAAATGAATTAGAAGAATTTAAATATTTATTTTTGTCTTCTTCAATTATATTTTCCCAATTATTATTTTTAGAATACATTCCTTTCCAATTATTATTTCCAAAAGGATTTTCAATTTCCAATAAATTAATTTTTTCTTTGTTTACATTTTCAATGGAAAAACACTTTAATACAAAATAAACATTTCCTTTAATTAAACCTTTTTTTTCAATATCAGCATCATTATTTTTTTTAGAATCATTTCTTGAAATAATATAAATTAAAGAATCACTAAAATTGGAATAATTAGAGATATTAAAAAATAAATCTTCAATATTATTATCAAAATTATCATGAATAAAATAATTAGAAGGAAACCCAGTTAAACAAATTAAAAGTTCACTTGGCCAACCATTAATAATATTAGTATAACCACCATTAACTTTAGCCCAAGCTTTTTCTAAAAGAATAACCCAAATTTCATTATTATTTGGTTTACTAAAATAAGGTTCATTATTTGCTTTTAATATTGGAATATAATCATCTATTAATATTATTTTATAAGAACCATCAATGAAAAATATTAATTCATAATAACATTGATTATTACTTTCTTTTGTTTTAAAAATTTGAAAAAGTAATTTTTGATATTTTGTTAATTGAGCTAATGTACTTAAAAAATAGCATATACCTAATTTTCCTTGTTTTATATCTTCAATATCCATATTATCTTCATATAATATATTATTTGGGTATAAATCTGAAATTCTTTTCCACTCTATTTCATCTTTATTTATTATTGATGCAAATTTTGCTCCATTTTCATTATCTGAATAAGTTCCATTTACATTTCTTGAAAATAAGCTTTGTTCATTTGGAGGAAATAATTCATCAGTAAATTTCTCATTTATTTTTATATTTTTAGGATTTTGATTGAAATAATATTCACTTATTATTTCATAAGGCAATTTTATTTCATCATTCATTTAAATTTAAATTTTAATAAAATAAAATAAAATAATTATATTTACATTATTTACCTCGAAAATAATTAAAAATCAATGAAAAATATTTAAAAAATAAATTTTTAGATGCTATATTTTTTTTTCTAATAAAAACCCAAATTAAATTACATAACCAAATAAAAAAAAAGAATAAAAAAATGAGTGAAGGTAACTTAGAAAAATTTGAGGATCCAGAAGAAAATGGTGAACAAAAAGGAATTGAATTACCGGATATAATATTGAATATTCCTGATTTAATAGGAAGGCCATTTTATAATCCTTTTGATGTTGAAGTTTTTGATAAAAATAACAATAGTTTACATCGATTGGATTTATCTCTTGAAAATATTAAAGAAACAAAAATTGAAAACTATTCTTCTCCATCAAGTTATTGTAATGGAAATAATCATTTATATATTTCAGGAGGAATGAATAAGGATTTTGCCATTTTAAATGATTTTTGGGATATAGATTTAAATAATAAAATAATAGAAAAAATACCAGAAGGAATTTCCCCAAAAAAAAATCATAGTATGATTTTTATTCCTGAAAAATATGTTTTTATTGTAGGTGGAAATGATAAAAAAACCTTTTATTATGATATAGAAAAAAAAGAAATAATAAATTGGGCAGATTTAAATCATGAAAGAGTAGAACCTGCATTAATAGTTGTAAAAGATGAATTATATTGTTTTGATAATATTAAAAGAAGAAGTAATGAAATTACTTTTGAAAAAACTAATTTAGTTAAAAGTCCTAACTGGGAATTAATTAAACCTACATTAGATCCTTCAATTAATGAAAAAGAATTTAATCAAAAATTTTTTGGAGCTGCAAAAATTGATGATGATAATATTATTTTCTTATGTGGAAATATGACTAATGAAACTGATAAGAATTATATTTATAATATTTCTACTAATACTCTTTCAAAAAGTGATATTCCTTTTATTGAAAAAAATTTAGATGAAAAAACTTTTTTAAATTATAATGAACATATAAATTATTTATTACCTGATTATAATATTGAAAGTCCAGAAATTATTTTTTTTAATAAAGAAAAACAAAAATTAATTCCTGTTAATTTTGAAGAGAAAAAATTAAATACAAATATATTGAGAGGCTCCAAAAGAAAAGTTAAAAAGAATAAAACATTTGATTTTAATATGCCCGAAAGAGTAACAATAACTAATGATGAATTAAATAAAATACATTCAGAAATAAAAAAAGAAGAACCAGAAAAAGATAATAAGTACAAAATAGAATTAAAAAAAACACCACATAATATAAATAACATAGAAGATGAAAAAGCTAATTTTGAAAAAGAAATAAATAATGATTTAGAAAATATACCAGAAGTAGATGAAAGTAAAATGCAAACTCAAAATATTGAAATACCAACTAAAACAGATAATACAGAATATTATTTTAAACCAATAGATAAAAAGAAAAAAAAAAATAATTCAGATATTCAACCAGCAATGATAATAGATAATATAAATGGAAAAAAAGAAGATAATGGAAAAGATTATCTTAAAAATAAAGATTCTAATGCTGAGTTTCTTGGAAATGGAAATTTATTAGTTTCTTCTGTGATTACAAATAATAAATATGGAAATATTAGAACTAAAAATTTACCTAAAGTTGATAAAAATAAATATTCTTTTAAATCTTCTCAAATTGGAAGTGCAGGAGAATTTAATTCAAGTAATTTTAAAAAATTATCTGAAAGTGTTAATGTTGGAATTAGTGGTAAAAAAGCTGGAGCTAAATTTTTTTCATAGATTAAAAAACATCTTACTTTTTTATTTTTATATTTTTTCCTTTTTTTTTAGGGTAAAATTTTTTTTTTGATTTTTTTTAGTTTGCAATATGGGAATTTAAATAATATTTTAAAATGCTTTTTTTTATATTTATTTTATAGAGTTTTTTATTTAATATTGTTTTTATTTAAATATTATTATTTAAAATGGAACAAGATAAAAAAGAACAAGAGAAAATGAAAAGAACAATAAAATTAAAAACTATAGATAATAATAAAATGTTAGAATTAACAGTTGATAGTGATATAAACATAAAAGAATTAAAGAAAATAATAAGTGAAAAATTTGATAATATTGCAATAGAAAGAGAAAGATTAATTTTTAAAGGAAAACTATTAAAAGATAATGAGAAATTAAGTGATCATATAAATAAAGATAATGAAATAATTCATTTAATGTTTAAAACAATAGAACAAATTCAACCAAACCAAACTCCAACAAATAGTAATACCAATAATACAAATAATAATAATAATAATTCATCACAACAAAATAACTTTTCAAATATTTTAAATAATCTAATAAATAATCCAGCAATAATAAACATGACAAATATGATAGTAAGTAATTTTGATTCCAATAGAGGAGGATTAGTAATTCAAAGAGAAATTCCTTTAACAACAAATGTATCATCAAATAATAATCAAAATCCTCAATCAACAAATTCCAATATAAATAATACTAATAATATTCAAAGAAACATAAGAACTACAACAAGAGTAATAAACTTCACAAATCAAAATCCAAATCTCAATAATCAAAATAATAATCAAAGTATAAATCAGAATAATAATCAAAATATAAGAAATAACCAAAATCCAAATTTATCATCTTCAATACCACAACAAGGAATATCTCCTTCTCAAAATTTAAATATAGAAATAGAAAAAATGAATGAAAATAATCCTTTCCCAATCCAACTTAGTGAAAATGATAGAAAATATGAAGATATCCTGAAAACAACAAATTCAAAAATTCATAAATCAATTCAAACTTTAAGTAAAGAAACTCCATTAGTAAATCTTCCTTTGTTAAATACTACTCAAAATGTTTTAACAGCAATAAGTAGAACATTAAGATATTACATAATGACAATAAATGAAATATTACCGAATTTTCTTCGTTTAAGTGAATTAATGGAAAGAGAGCAATTTCTTCAAAATATAAACGATAGGAAAAATGCAAATGAATTATTGAAAAAATGTACAAATTCTTTAAGTGATTTTTCTCAGGCAACAGAATCATTAAAAAAAATATTAAAAGCAGTAAATTTTGGTGAATCACCTAATACAGGATATATTAATGTCATTTCTACTGATTTTGGTGTTATTGCTACTAATTCGAGAGGTGAAGCTATTGAAGGAACTACTTTACTTTCTTTTAATGGTCCTAATCCTAATCCTGGGAATGATAATAGAGTTATGAATTTTGGAAATCCACAAGATGAAGGTATTGTTAATAATCTTGTTCAACAGTTAATCAATTCTGAAGGTTTAAATAATATTGTTGGTGGTATTGTGACTGGGAATGGAAGTGGAAATGGTAATGTTAATATTACAGGAAATATTGAAATTCCACTTGAAATTAATTTAAATCAGTTTGGAAATGTTGCCAATAGTAATAATGGAAATGTTAATAATAATAATATGAATGTTGTTAATAATAATAGTTTAAATGTTAATAATAATAATATGAATGTTGTTAATAATAATGTTAGTCAAAGTGATAATAATATTAAGAAAGAAGAAAAAAAAGAAAAAGGAATTGAATTATTAAGAAAAATAATGAACGATAAACCCAATAGGAAATCAATTTACTTAAAAGATATTTCTGATGTTGCAGAAATGAAACCAAATAAGGAATTTGAATTATTTTCAAAGAAAATATTATCTCATTTGACAATAGAAGAAATAATAAATTTAAATTCAATGAATATTATTGGATTTACAAGACAAAGAGGAGAAATTCAATCATTAATTTCTGATATTCCGTCATCTACAAAAAAATTAACAGAATTAATTTGTGAAAGAATAATTTTAGTAGAAAATAATTTAGACAAATTAATTCCAGATAATCAATTTGATATAGAAAAATTCTTTAATGAAAATTTAATACAATTTATAGAAATTTTATCAAATAAAAATATATCTGACTCAGAATGGGATGAAAAAGTAAAAACTTCTTTTTTAAAAATTATATTAAATTTCTATAAAGAATTAATAAATATATATGAAACTAAAGAAGATGGAGCAAAATATTGTCTTGAATTTAATTTAGAAACAATATTAAATGATTTAATTGGAGAAGATTTTATTAAAATAATAAAAGAATATAATGAAGATTGTATTATTAATTTCTTAGAAAATACAATTTCAATTGCTGAAAATACTAATTTTGATGATTTAAATGATAATAATAATCAATTATTATTATCTATGGAAGAAATATTTAATATTGCTTTAAGAGATAAGAAAAAAATAGAATTAGAAGAAAATAAAAATAAAGAAGATAAAAATAAAGAAGAAAATAATAATAAAGAAGAAAATAATAATAATGAAGTAAATAATAATAATGAAGTAAATAATAATAATGAAGGTTTTTCTGAATTTTATAAAAAAACAAGTTTATTTCAAAATTAAATATATTAAAAAAAAAAATTAATCTAAATTAAAATATTAGGAAACACTTGTTTAACAAACTAAAAAAAATTATAAAAAATATCTTACATCATCATAAGAAATTTTTCCATCTTCATCAACATCAAATCTTCTAATTAATAAATTACTTTGAAATTTATTAATTCCAAAAAAATCTTCTAAATCTAAATTAATAATATTAACACCATCTTTAGAAATATTATTAAAAATATTTTTAGTATTAAAATGACTCATCCTATTTAATTTTTGTCTAAAATCTTCAATTTGAATTTCATTAGTAATAGCAATTTTAATAGTATTAATAATTTTATCTTTTAAATTTTTAGAAAAATCATTATAATTATGAGAAGAATCATTTAAATTAGTTTCTTTAACATTAACACCAATAAATTTGTTAAATAAATTATAATCCATATTATAACCTCCTTTAGAATATCTTTCATAAATAATATCAACTGCTTTTTTTGATATTTCAATTCCAAATAAAGTTTTTAATCTTTTTGCAAAATCATCTAATGGAATTTGATTATATGGTGTTATATAATTAAATAATGTCGCTGGATTAAATAAATTTTCTTTTGATAATATTAATGTTAATTTTGTATCTTTTTCTATTAAAAATTTGATAAATGCATTAAACATATCATTTTCTATTTTTTCTAATTTACCATAATTTTCTTCTTTTGTTTTATTTATTGCATTATTTATAATTTCATTTATTTTTATTGCATCTAATATTGAATTTTCCTTTAAAATGTCATTTGCTATTTTTGATTGTAATATAAAAAATTTACTAAATTGAAATAATGTTATATTATTATCGATTGTATTACAATTTATTTTCATAAATATATCTTTTGCTTTTTTATTTGAATTTATTCCAAAAAATTGTAAAAAGTTTTTTATTTGTTCTACTGTTATTTCATCATTTTCAATTGATATTGTATAAAATAATTTATCTGGAATAAAACTTTTCTCTATTGAATATAAATTTTTTAAATTTGAATTTATCATTTCAAACATTTCTAAATTTTTAGATAATATATTTATAAAAGCTTTATTAAAAATTGAATTTTCTTCAAATTTTGCTATAAATTTAAAAGGTATTACTGAAAAATTAAATAAATTTGAAAACTCTTTAATTGAAAGAAAAGAATCATTATCAATGTCATAAGCATTAAAAAAAATTCTTAAATTTGGTAAATTAAAATATATTTTTTTATATTTCAAATAACGATAAAAATCACCTAATGTTAATGAAGGTTTATCATTTGATATTAAATAAAAAGTTTGTTGTAAAATTACATTTAAATCTTGTTTTTTAAAACTTTGATGTAATTCAATTTGAATTTGTTCTATTTGACTTTGATAAGACGATAACAATTGGAAAATATTTTTTAACATAGGTTTAATTCTATTAAAGGTTTCATTATTCATTATATTTTTAAAATTGATAGAAATTAATTAATATAAAAATTAAAAAAAAAATTTTAAATAAAATTAAAAGATAGAAATAAATTAGTTTAAAAAAAGATAAAAAAAGAATAAAATTTACTTATCTGTAATATCTAGTAAATCTAGAAATTCATCAATTCTTTCTTTTTCTTGAACAGGATTTAAATTAGCCATAACATTATGTTTCTGAATATAAGTTTTCCTAGTTTTAACATTATCTTCTTGTAAATTAGGAGGAATGACAATTTTAGTAGTAGGTAAATTAGTATTTTTTTCAGCAGCAGCTTTTTTTTCTTTTTCCTTTTCTTCTAACTCTTTCTTATCAACAGTAACTCTTA
>JAEEGK010026248.1_pt1 | contig 11877 bp, 6 predicted proteins | sample 8958771 | NCBI WGS metagenome assembly JAEEGK01 (sample SAMN16246547, study PRJNA631951) | gut metagenome | biome: gut microbiome; feature: rumen; material: SC-attached | host: Bos | place: Iran: Karaj | collected 2018-10 | reverse complement strand
ATAAATAATAACATTATCAAAAGCATTTATTCTTTCTAAAATAATGGAAAAGAATTTCCAAAAATTATTCTTTTCACATATAAATAAAATTTCATTAAATTTAAAAATTTCTTTTAAAATAGAAATAATTTGTGAAAAAATTATTTTTTCTTCGTTAATAGTAAAATTAAAAGGATTATTAATTAAAATTTCTATTATTGGTAAAAGATTATTAATATTTCCAATTGTAAAAATATTATCATGACATTTTTCCTTTTTGAGAATATTTTCAACAAAAGTTTCTTTATTAAAATTAATGGGAATTTCTCCTTTAAAATTATGATAAATATCTTTAATATGAAAAGTACCTTCATTAAATTTTTTTGGTGATAAAACAGAAATAATATTATTATTATTTATTTTATCAATTGAAGAATATTCATTATATTTATTTTTAAAAAGGATATTTTCAATATCATTAATATTAAAAAAAACGATTGGTCCTATTCTTCCTTTAAACTTTTCAAAAAAAATAAATTTGCGAATATTAAAATCAAAAAAAGGAATATCAATAATTTTAAATTTAAAAGGATTATTATCACAACTTATTAAACAAATTAATTTTATATTTGAAGGAAATTTTTTAAATATAATTTTAAAATTAATCCAACAATTTTCTCTTATTATAAAAGGATTTTTCAATTTTGATTTTTTATTTATAAAAACCTCAATGTATTTTTTATTATTTAATAAAATTTGAAAATTTAATCCTTCTGAATTAAAATCTATTATTTTTGTTCTATCATTCATTAATTGTTCATAAAGAAAAAAAATAATTTGAATACCAAATCCATTTTTGATTTTTTCATAAATTAAATTATTTTTAGGATAAATATTTATTAAATTTATAGTGTTTAAAGAATAAAAATGAAATAAATCTATATATTTTTCATCATATTTTTTTCCTATATTCTTTATAAATATAAATAGTAATTCTAAATAAATTGATAATTTTTGTTGATTAAAATTTTTATTTTCTCTTAGTTCTTTTCCAATAAGAAAATAAATATAATTAAAATTTGATTGTTCTAACATTATATTTTCTGAAAAATAAGTAAAAATGTTCATTATTAAATTTCTATTTTTTTCATTGTTTATATAATAATCTATTAAAATTTCAATTAAACCTTTATTATCCTTTTTATATAAATTATTTTGAATTAAAGTTGATATAAATTCTAAATTATTTGATATATATTCTATTATTAAATATCTTTGTTGAAAAGGATAAGAAAAATTTGTTAAATAGTCAATCAAAGAAAAAATATAATTTTCATTTGAAAAATCGATTTTGGGAAAATATAATTTTAATTTATTATCTTCCATTTATAACAAAAATTTTAATTTTTTTATATTTTTCCAAACATTTAATTTATTTTTGGGAATAATATAAAAATATATAATTAATTTGAAATTAAAAATAGAATATTAATAAGTTACTTATATTTAATTATTATTCATGAAATAATTGATTTACTTTAGATTTATAGATGAAAGTAAAAAATATTGTTTAGAAGATTTATCATCAACTCCAAAAAATAAAGAATGTGATGAAATGTTTATATATTATTTATTTGGTCAATATAAGATCGAAAAAATTGATTTAAATCAAGCAATAAAAATAAATAAAATAGAAAATTCGGATAATATAGAAATATTAAGAGGAATATTTAAAACAAATAATGAATTATTATCGAATTTTTATATTAAATTTTATTTTTCTGATAAAGAAGAAACATATATAGATGAAGGTGATTATAATACTAATTAAATAAGTAGAATTTTAATTTTTTATTAAAAAACTCTTGAATTAAACAATTAAAAAAATAAAATGATTTAATTAAAGAAAAATAAATTAAAATAAATTAAGAAAAAAATTATTTAATCATTTTTAACAAAAACTTTTTTTTTAGAAAAAATTTGGATTTCTTGCTCAATTTGATTTAATTTTTTTTCCAATTCTTCTTTTTTATCTTGAATAGATTGACTTCTTTTAGTAATAGGCATTTTTTCTAAAATATTTTCAATTTCTTTTTTAGTATTAATTAAAGCATTTAAAGTATTAATTCTTTCACTTTCAGGAATTAATTTTGTTCCTTTTGGATAATGGGATTCTTCTTCTAAAAGTTTTTCATATTCTTTTTTTTTTATTTCTTCTAATTGAAATTGTTTTAAATAATTAGGAGTTTTACCATAATTTTTATGAGTAAATTTTTCTTCTTTTTTATTTATATTTTTTTTAGGAATTTTATTGAGCATTTCTATATTTTTTCTTAAATAATTTTGATTTATTTTTGGAAGAATTATTCCTTTTTCATTTGGTAATTCTTCTTTTTCAAAGATTTGATTTTCTATATTTTCACTATTTAAAATTTCACTTTTATTATTTTTTAATCTATTAATATAATTATCATTATTATTCTCATAATTTGAACGATCGAAAGAATTATTATTTCTTAATAATTGATTATGATTTTTTTTTAAATCTTTAATTCTTTCACTATAATATTGTTCAAAGGAACTTACATTTTTATTTTTAGAAAAATCACCGTTAGGATCATAATAAGGAGAAATAAAATGATTATTTTTATTATTATTTAAAATAAAATTTCTATGATGTGGTCTTCTTTTTTCAGCTTCTTTAATTACCCATAATTTAGTTTGTTCTTCTAATCTTGAAGGTATATTTTCAAATCTTTTTAATTTATATAAATTTTCTTCTTGTTTTATTTTCTCCTCTTCATTTAATTGTTCTATTATCTTTCTTTCTTTCTTTTTCTCTTCATATTTATGAATTCGAGAAATGTTTTCTAAATGAGCATTGAAATTCATGTTTGATGATATTTTGGGATATAAATAATTTTGAATTGTTGATCTTTGGTTTTTAGGAACGTAATTTTTAAACATTTTTTTTTTTCGTTTTTTTTATTATTTTTTTTTTTTAATTTTAAAGTTTTTTTTTAAAAGGTTATTTGAGTTAATTAATGAATATATTTTTTACAAATGGTAAGTAATAATATTAATAAATTTATTTTTAGTCTGAAGATAAAGATAATTATTTAGAAGATGAAAATGAAAAAATTAATTATAATCATATTGATGAAAAAACTGGGAAAAAAATAAGTAGATGTGTTCCTTATGAAATTTATGAGAAATTATTTAATGAGAAAAAAGAATTGAAAAAAAAATTAAATGATATTTTAAATGATAAAGAATATATTAAAACAAAAGATTTAATTAAAAATCTAAGAGCAGAAATAAAAAATTTAGATAATGAAAAAATAAAATTAGAAAATATTCTTTTAAAACAAGAAAATTATGTTGAAAAACAAAATAAAATAATTAATTCTTTAAATAAGAAAATTTTGAAAAAAAATGAAGAAATAAATTTAAAAGATGAAAATATATTAAATTTAAATGAAAAAATAGAAAATTTAAAAGAAAAATTATCGAATTTAAAAGAAGAAAAAAAATATAATGAAAATAAAGAAATAGAAAAATTAAATTATAAAATAATTCATTTAACAAATGAAATAGAAATAGAAAAAAATAAAATAAAATTAATGAATCAAAAACATAAAAATTTACAAGAAAAATATTTAAAAATATCAAATGAATTAAGAAAAAAACCTCAAGAAGAACTTTATTTAAAATCAAAAAAAATGAAAGAACAAAAAATACAATTAAGAAATTCTTTTAGTTCAATTTCTAATAGAATAAAATCTCAAAAAAATATTTATAATACTCTTCCTAAAATTAAATCTTTTTCTAAAGATGAAGAATTTTTTAAAAATATTAATGATAATATTAAAGATAATAATGAAAAAAAAGAAAGCGAAAATTAAAAGAAAAAAAATATTTTAGTTTAAAAAAAATTAATTGGAAATAATGATTTTAAAATAATATTTGTTTGTATAAATAAATTTAATAGATAACTTTATTTATTTTATTATTCTTTTTTAAATCTATGGAATTTCAAAAAGAAATTTTTTTTTTCAAATGTCCAGAATGTAAATTACAAATTCCAATAATAGGATATAAAATAGAGAAAACAAATAATATAAATAACATTAAATTAATATATAAATGTATTTATTGTTCATCAAAGAAAAAAAAAGAAAAAAAAAAAAAAAAAAAAAAAATAAATTTAGAAATTGAAAAAAGAGAAATTTCAATAAGAAAATATTATCAAAAATTTTATTTATCGTTAAAAAAATGTGAATTTAATTGTAAAGGTCAATATGCATTTATATATTATAAAAAAGTAGAAAAAGAAATATGTATATTATGTTTTTTTTCTTTATTTACAATAATACATAATAATATTCATTATAATAATAATATAAAATATACTTTCAAAAAAAAAAAACCTTATTTTACAACAATATCAAAAATAAATAAAGAAAGTGAATGTATAAGAAATTTAGTTCCAATTGAATTAAATATTGTAAGTTATTTAATTAATCAAAGAATAATAATTTGGGATTATTTAACAAATAAAGTTCAAAAATCTTTTGTTGAAGAAAAATATGTTTCAAATATAATTAAAATATCAAATAATAGATTATTAACTTTTGGTTCTTCAATTAAAATTTGGGATTTAAATAATGTAGAAAAATCAATTTCTCCTAAAATTTTAGATGATATTTATATTGTTATTCAAAATGCTTTTGAAATAGAAAAAAAAAATCAAATTGCTTTTATTTCTGATGATGGTTTATTTATTTGGGATTTAGTTAATAATAATATTAATAATGTTATTAATCAACATGATATGACTAGTTTATGTTCTTTTTTACTTAATAATAATATTATTATTATTGGTGTTTATAATAAAATTTTTATTTATTTTATTTCTGAAAATAAATTTGAAAGATTTTTTTTTGATGAAGAACTTATTTTTGGAAAAGAATTAAGTGATAATAGATTTATATTAATTTTTAAAGAAAATATTATTAAATTATTTGAAATTGATGATGAAAATAATGTTAATGTTTTATTAGAAAAGAATATTATTTTAGGAGAACAATATTGGGAATTTTCAATAGATGAATTAACTGAAAATAATATTATATTTAAATACAGATAAAATTTATTTATTAAATCCTTTTAATGGTGATTTGGAAATTATTTTAGAATGTGAAAAAATAAATAAAGTTTTATATTTAAGTAATGGAATTATTGGTTTTGTCCAATATAATGAAAAATTTAATTTATTTAATATTTTTCATAAACAAATTGAATGTACTTTTGCTAATCCTTTTTATGGTAAAATTTCCACTTTTGAAAAAATGACTAATGGTGATATTGCTATTTGTCAAGCAAGACAAGAATTTTATTATTCAATTTTAGTTTTAAGGTAATTTTAATATTGTTTAAAAAAAATTTTTATTTTGAAATATTATTATATTATTTTTCCTTTTTTACATTTCACAATTTAAATAATTAAATAAATAAATACATTATTTATATTTTATTATTTTATATATTTGAATTAAAATATTTTTCATCTAGAATTGTTAATTTTGAGAAATTTCTTTCTTTTTTTATTTTTTTAAAAGATTCACTTATTTCATCATCTTTAGGAAATAATTTATTGTTTAAAGCATTTTTCTTATTAACTTCAGGACCTCCAATATCATTAATATAACAAATTGAACATATATATTCTTCTTCTTCATCTACATTATTATTTTTTTTATAATCTTTTTTATCTTTATTCTTTATGTTGATATAACAACATTTTTCATGAATTTTATGACCACATTTAAAAGTTTTTATTATTTCTTTACTTAATTTATTAAATTTTCCTTTGCAAAAATCACATTTTTTCATTTTAAAATATTTTCCTTTTAAAGTATTTTCTTTTAAATTTTTTAAATTATTTGATATTTGATTTTCTGATATTTTTATTGCTGATTTTAATATTCTTTCATATTCATTTACTTTTGGAAAAATATTTTTTGATATTGTTTTAAATTCTTTTGATTCTTCTTCGCTAAATTTAGTTTTAATATAATTTGATATTTTATCAATTCCAATATAACAAAGAGAATTTTTAATGACATTTTCAACTTCATTTTCAGTATATAAATATAAAGAAATTTCTTCAATTGATTTATTTTTATTTAACTTTTTAGTTTCTTGAAATAATGAATAAATATATTCAAAAAGTATTAACCATAAAGTTCTATTATTATTTGATTGTTGACAAATTGAATGAGCTAAATTATTATAATATTTAAATTTATTAAATATTTCTTCAAAAGAACTTTTATCACTACTTTCGATATATACAATATTTTTTAATTTATTATAATTTTCTTTTATTTGTTCTATACATAATAATAAAGCTTTTTTAAAATATTTAATAACTCTACAAATAAAAATAGTAGCATCAATAACTTTATTTTCATAACAAATTTTTAAACAATGTTCTAAGGGATAATATTCATAATCATTTTTTAATTTAGGTAAAATTTCATTTTGTTTTTTTAATTTAATTAATAAACACAATTGCATTTGTAATAATTGTTCATATTCTCTTTTAATTTTTAAATTATCATTTATTTCATCAATATTCTCTTTATATAAATTTATTGTATTTTCTAAATACTCTAATTGAACAGAAGGAACATTATCTAATTGTTTAATAACTCCTTCTTGTTCATCTTTAAAAAATTGATTTACTAATTTTGTTATTCCATTTATTGAAATATTTGCTAACAATTCTATTTTTCCTTTAATAAAATTTTTTACTTTTTTAAAATTATTTTTATCTTTTATATATAATTCTTGTAAATTTAATATTATAAAATCAAATATTGAAATATCTTTTCCTTTTTCTTCTAAATATATTTCTATACATTTAATATAATCATTTTTTAATTTATATAAATGTATTTTAACATTAATAAAAGGTCCTTGTTCACAGGAATTAATTAATATAGGTAAATATTTTTTCAAAAAAATATTTTCTTCCTCTTCTAAATCTGAAATTTCTTTTATTAAATCAATAACATCAATTAATGAATCTCCTAAATCACTTAAATATTCATTATCATAATTTAATAAATTATAATGACAATTAAATTTATCTTTTATTATTTTGTTTTTTATATTTAAATTAAAATTTAATATGAAATTTAATGATTTTAACATTAAAGGAGTTTCTAAATTTACTCTGTTAGATATTTTTATTATAAAAATATAAAAATCTAATATATTTAATATATTAGTTGATTCTTCACATATATTTTTTATCATATATATTATTTGATTCAAATTTGCTCCATTTATTAAATTTATATTACTTCCTTCTTTTTGAAAAGATATATTTATTGAAGAACAAATATCTTTAAATAATTTATCATTAATTTTTGAAATTAAAGAAAAAATACTTTGTTCAAGAAAAAATTGTTCTAAAACTTTAAAATAAGAATAAGAATCAAATAAAATAAAAGTTTTTAAAACTTCAGTTGAAATTAACCAAAGAAATAATTGAAGCATAATTTTAATAAAAGAATTTTGTGACATATTATTTAAATTAGGATATAATTTTCCTTTAACACATAAATTTGAAAACCATAAAATTTTATGTCCTAAATATTCTTTTGATAATTCAAATTTTTCATTTGTGATTTTATTTATATAATCATCAGAATAAAAAATTTCATTTAAATTTTCTTCAAAAATATTTTTACTAGATAAAAAATAATCAAACATAATTTTAATAGGGAAAAAGAAATCATCATAAGAATTAGTATAAATATAAATTAATCCACTTGAAAAATTATATTGTTTACAAATATTTTTAATAAATTCAATATTTAAAGTTTTTAAACTGAAATGAGTAATTAAATGAGATAATTTAAATAAATCACCTTTATTTAAATAATATTGAACTAAAGAAGTTAAAGTAGATTGATCAATAAATTGTTCAATTAATTTATTTTTTAAAATAAATGGTTCTAATTTTTCAAAAAATAAATTATCCATTCCTTTATTTTGAAGTAAATTTCTAATATTATTTAATAAGAAATCAACACTTTCAATATTAATACAAAAATCAATAGTAACATTAATAAAATCAAAAGAATTTTTTTTATCATTGTTAATATTAATAGAAAAATATTCATTAAGATAATTATTTAAAAAATATTTTACTCGAGTTTTTCTAAAATATTCTTCCATTGGAATATCAGCTAAAGATTTTATTTCTCCTTTATAAATATCAATTCCTAAACAAAACATTGTCATCCAATCATAATTTTCTTTTAAATTTTTTAAACATTCATCCCATGAAAGTAATCTTACATGATAAAATTCATTTAAACAATATATATATATATTCTTTGGATATGATATTATAAAATGATAATATAATTTTTCTGAATTTTTTAGTGTAAAATTAGATTCTATGTTTTTATCTATTAAATATCCTTCTGAATTATCTTCTTTTAATATTTCTTCTTTTGATAAACTATTTGTGTTTATTGTTTTTATCTTTTTCTCCTCGTCAAAAAAAAATATTATTGAATTTGAAAAAAAACTTATTCTCATAATTGGAATTTTGTTTATATAATACCCTATTAATATTGGAAATTCTATTTTTTTGTTTAGGATTGGAATAGCATAAACAGTAATTTTACAAAACCAACTTAAAGCTAATAAAATTTGTGTTTTAGAAAAATTCAATCCATTATTATCAACAACATCATTATTATTATTATTATCAATATTATTATTATTATTAATATTGTTAATATTATTAACATTATTATTAATATTATTATTATTATTAATTATAATAGAATTATCTAGTGTAGAATTAAAACTTTCTTGATTGTACATTCCTTTATCAACAAAATAAGGAGTATAACCACCTCCAAAAGACGCATCAGGGTATTTAACTAAATTATCATCAATTTTATAATTTGGATTACTTAAAACAAGAATACTTTTAATCATTTTTTTTTTACTTTGATTAGAAGGATCAATAATAAAAAGTTCAATTGACTCTTCATTTCCAACAACACAAAGAGTATTATCACTTTCATCATAAATATTATAATTTTTTTTTTCTTCTTCAGAAAAATACGAAGTTCTAATTAAATAAGAAGGAGAAGATTTATTAACGACTAAAAAAAAATTAAAAGTAGTAAGAAAATAACCTTGAGAAATATTAATTAAATTAACTTTTCCATTAATATCACTTGATAAAATACTATAAAAAGTATTATTGATGAATTTAACGAATTTAATTTCTAAAACTATATTATCATGAGCATTAGAAATAATTTTTTTAACGTTGGCGGCTTGAATATCCCATAAAATAATAAAACCATTTCCATGACCTGAAAAAAAAATATTATTATTTGGAGAACAATCAATAGAAAAAACAGATTTATCCATATTTACTATATTTTGTAATTCTTGACTTATATATGTTTTATATTCATATTCTTTTTCACTTGAAAATGTTTTTATTATTCCTTTATCATTACCTGAAAATATTATTCCATTTCTTGAATATAAACATGTTATTTTGCTTTTATCTTTTTTTATTCTATAAAATAATTTCTGCTTTTTTGAAAATTTCATCACGTTATATTGTAAATTTGATATTTTTTTATATTCTGTTAATATAAAATTCCTCTCTGATGATATATTATTGTTTTCATAATTTCTTAATTCATATTTATTTATGTATTCTAATGGATTTAATATTTCTTTTTTTTTTATTTTATTGTTGTTTATTATTGTTTTTTCATTTTTTTCGTTTTTTATATTATTTTCTTTTTTTATATTTGTTGAATTTTCATTTTTTTTTAAATTGTCATGAGATTTTATGTTTTGTTCTATTATTTTTTTTTCTTCTCTTTCTTTTTTTAATTCTAATTTTTCTATATCTTCTACTTCATTCATTATTTTTTTTAGTTCTTCATCAGAAATTAATTCATTTATATTATTTATGTCTATTTTACTTAAATCTATATCAAAATTTGTATTATCTGTATCTCCCATTTTATAATTTCTTTTTTTAAAAATATTTATTTTGGAAAAGTTCAATAAAAATATGTTTTTTTTTAAATTAAAAAAATATAATAATATTGAAATAAATAATTATTAATTATTTTCATTATCTTCTTCACTCTCATCAGGAGCAAGAGCATTCTTCTCTTCCTCATTGATTACATTATTATTATTATCATTATTATTATAATCATAATTATTATCATTAGCATTATCATTATTATCATGAATATCATTATTATTAATATTATTATTATTATCAGTAATAACATTATTTTCACTATCTAAAATAGCATTATTATTATTATTATTATTATTATCATCTTCTTTTTCTTCTTCTTCTTCTTCATCTTGTAAAGCATTTTTAATAATCGATTGAATTCTTGTGTTTGGTTTAGAAATTCCTTTTTTAATTTTTTGAAAGAAACTCATTTCAACTTTTTGATAATTCCCTAATTCCATTAATCTAGAATGATATTTTTTATTTAAGCTATCTAATTCTTTTTTTCTTTGATTATTAAAAGAATTAATAATAGATTTACATTTTAATTTAAAAGCAAACATTTCATTATCTTGTTTTTTGATTAATTTTTGTAATTCACTTTTTAATTTTTTATCTTTATCTAAATTAAATTTTTCAATATCTTTTTTTCCTAATTCTTCAATTTTTTTTGTTGCTAAAGTAGCTTTTTCATAATTTTTTTGTTTAATAGATTGTTCTTTAATTTTTATCCAATTTAATAATTGACTTGAAGGTTTTGGTCTTTTATTTTTTTCATAATTTAATTCGAAAAAATTTTTAAAGTCAATTAATTCTTTTTGATGTTTTTCTAATAAATTTGATTCTTGTTCATTTAATTCTTTATTTAATTTCTTATAAGCTTCATCCATTTTTTGATTAAAAATTTCTAATTCATTATTTTGTTTTTGTTCTACAATTTCTTTTTGATTTTTATAAATTTTTTCTGCTTCAATTTTCATTTTTTCTTCTTCTATTTTTTTAAATTGATTTATTCTTTCTAATGCTTCTTTTGCTTTTGGAAAATTTTCCTCATTTACACATTTTTTTCTATATTCTTCTAATATTTGAATACATTCTCTTATTTTCTCTAAATCTAATTGAATTAAATCTGGGGTTAATTCAATATTCCCTGTTTTTATATTCTCTGAACTTATTGTTTGTTTTTCTTCTTCCTTTGACATTTTTGGTTTTTATTAAAATTGTTTTTTTTAATTATATTTTTTTTCTATTCATAATTCTTAATTTTTTTCTTTTTTTTTTTTTTTTAATTTAAAGTGAAAAAGATTAATTTCGTTAAGAGTGTTGTACTATATTATTAATTTACAATTCCATCAAATCAGGTGATATTTTTGAAAAGATGATATTATCTTAAGTAAATTTATTTGCTTTAATTTATCTAATTTTGAAAAAAAAAATTGATTCAAATAAATGAAGATTTAAAAATAAATTTCAAAATCAACAAATTTGGTTATTTTTTATAAAATTAAGAAATAAAGAAAATTTAATTTATTTGATATAGAAATAATAAAATTAAAATTAAGTGAAAATGATTTTGTTAACAAAAAAGAAAAGTCAATTTTTTGATGATAATAACAATAAATCCTCATGTAATAATTATAATAAATTATTTACTTTATATATTTTTTATTAAATTTTAAATAAAATGTTTTTATTGTTTGTGATTCTAATTTTTAAATATTATTTTAAATATGGTTTTTTAATTTTTTGAATTTGGGGATTGGGGATTGGGGATGGGGGATTGGGGATTGGGCCCAATCCCC
>JAEEGK010026241.1_pt1 | contig 11879 bp, 12 predicted proteins | sample 8958771 | NCBI WGS metagenome assembly JAEEGK01 (sample SAMN16246547, study PRJNA631951) | gut metagenome | biome: gut microbiome; feature: rumen; material: SC-attached | host: Bos | place: Iran: Karaj | collected 2018-10 | reverse complement strand
ATCAGTGTTAAGGAAGTTAAGGTCTGCCATAGCTTCCTGCATCTTTTTAGAAAGCTCCTTAGAAGCAGCCTTGCGGATATCGGAAAGCTTAAAAGATAAATCCTCAAGCTCCGCTGTTGCAGCATCCACTTTGGATTTAAGCTCTGCAAGGTAAAGGTCAAAGGACTCGTATTTTTCTTTCTTTTCCTGACGCTTTCTAAGCTCCTCAAGTATGGCTTCAATTGTTGGACCGTACTTGTCCTTCAATCGATTAATTTCATTGAGACGGATTTCTACTTCGTTAAATCTGCCGGCATCAAAGCTGGCATCTGACATGTAGCTTGATAGCTCACGGTTAAAATCCGAAATAATGCTATCGGCATCGTTTAACATTGCAAGAAACTCTGATGCCCTGTCGTCGATACCCTCTATATGGCGAATCTCAGAGATGGCTGTACTGATAGCATCAGAAGCGCCGCCATCTGAAGACATAACCTCGTGGGCTCTGCCAAAGGACTCCATTGTCTTGCTGAAGTTAGAAAGACGCTTGTACTCATCCTCCAACTCCTCGTCCTCACCTGGTTTGAGGTTGGCTGCCTCAATTTCGTTAATCTCGTGCTCTAAAAGGACAATCTCCCTCTCCTTGGATACATCACTGGCCTTGGCCTCTTCGTACTCTTTTACGAGATTGCGATAACGCTTATAACTTTCTGCTACCTTATCCTTTAAATCACCAATAGAAGCCTTTGCAAACTCGTCCAAAAGCTCCATGTGCTTGTGTGTATTGAGAAGCGACTGGTGCTCCTTTTGTCCATAGATATCAAGAAGGATATCCCCTACTTCCTTGAGCTTTGAGGCTGGCACCTGCTCTCCATTTATCTTGCCTACGCTACGAGACTCAGTAATCTTGCGACTCATGATAACCTCGTCATCGTAAGGCTCCACATCAAGGGCTCTGAGAGCCTCCTTGGTCTTTTCGTCGTTGATTAGATAAACCGCCTCAACAAAAGCCTCGGAATCTGCATCTCTAAGAAAATCCTTGGATGCTTTGTCTCCCAGGCTAAGGTGAAGAGCCCCAAGTATAATTGACTTTCCGGCTCCGGTTTCTCCCGATAGAATATTTAACCCCTTTGAAAAGATAATTTCCTCCTCATCAATGAGGGCTAAGTTTTTCACGTGCAAACTTGCTAGCATGTAATTCTCCTTTTCTATGCCAAACCCACGATAGGAATTGCACTTTCCTAATTATCGCTGCTCGATTATTCTCTTTAATTTGCCCATAAGCATAATTGTATCGTCGATTGTTCTGATAGCGCACATAATTGTGTCATCCCCTGCTATCGAACCAACAATCTCTGGGTAGTCCATGTGATCTAGGGCTGCAGCCACAGCCATGGCCATACCAGACACGGTCTTGATAACCAATATATTTCCAGCATTGTCCATAGATACAAAACCATCTAAGAAAATGCGGATGTACTTGTCATTCATGTCCTCGTTGGTGGACTTAAAAGCAACATAACGAAGCTTCCCTGTTGCGTCTGCAATCTTGGTAAGCTTCATCTCACGGATATCTCTAGAAACTGTAGCCTGAGTAGCGTTAAATCCAGCCTCCTCAAGCTTTGCCGTAAGCTCCTCCTGAGTTCCAATTTCGTTTTTTACGATTAATTCTAAAATCTTTGCTTGTCTTTCAATCTTCATTTAGATCTCCTGCATTCTCGCTCTAATTCTTTCCAAGAAATTAACGTTTTCTAACATTACCATGTGACTTGTAGTTGCTGAACGGTATATTTTGATTCGCTCACCCTTTTTAAGAACCTGTCTAAGGGTGCCGTCGTAGATGATGTTGGCCTTTGGCTCATCCTCGTCGTGACGAGCCTCGATGGTAACCTCCACCACATCAGTTGACGCCAAAATAATACTTCTGGAATTAAGTGTATGTGGATTGATTGGTGTAAGGATAATGCAATCAGCGTGTGGGCTAACTATTGGGCCGTTGGCTGAAAGATTGTAGGCTGTGGAGCCTGTTGGTGTTGATAGAATCAATCCATCGCAGTTGTGGGAATAAAGCTGAATTCCGTTAACTTTAACTGTAAGATTTAAGACATAGAGACCTGCCGCTTCAGAGGCAACAACAATGTCGTTTAAGGCTCTGAATTGGTCTGGAGAATTGGAACAATCTCCCTCTAACATCATTCTCTCATCTATTTTGTAATTGTCACTAAGTAGCTGATCCAGGCAGTGCTCAACGTTGTCGACAGACATATCGCAAAGATAGCCCAGGTGTCCGCAGTTGAGACCTACGATAGGCACCTTGCGGTTGATAACATTTTGAGCAACTCTAACAACTGTGCCGTCGCCACCTACTGTGATGATGCACTCGATGTTGTCATCCACTCTGACTTCGGACTCAGAGCTGTCTGGACATGTATCCAAATCCAGCACGCACATGCCGCCGTGGTCCTTGATGTAGTCTCGGATGATGTTGATGTATTTTTCGTGTAAATCGCTAAATGACCTTGCAACAATTAAAAAATTTTTCATTATTTGTCTAAGCTTCCGTGTGCCGCTGCCACTGTTGCAGCAACATCAATAGCTTCCCCCTGTTTATTTGCATTTGAAATATGAATGAGATACTCGATATTGCCCTCTGGACCCTTGATTGGTGAATACTCCAGATGGAGAACGGAAAATCCAATCTCGGTGACAAAGTCGACTATCATATTAATAACTTCTTCGTGTACTGCCGGGTCTCTGACAACACCCTTTTTGCCTACCTTTTCGCGGCCTGCCTCAAACTGTGGCTTGATAAGACAAACCATCTCGGCGTCATCCTTGAGAAGTGCCTTGGCTGGGCCTAGGACCTTAGTAAGGCTGATGAAGGAAACATCTACAGAGGCAAAATCAAGCTGCTCTCCGATGTCCTCCAAGGTGACATATCTGATGTTGGTCTTTTCCATGCAGACAACTCGTGGATCCTGGCGAAGCTTCCAGGCGAACTGGCCGTAGCCTACATCCACTGAGAAAACCTTGCTGGCACCGTTTTGAAGCATGCAGTCGGTGAAGCCGCCTGTTGATGCGCCGATGTCCATGCAAACCTTGCCGTCTAAAGAGATATCAAAATGGGTCATGGCCTTTTCAAGCTTGAGACCGCCGCGGCTAACATACTTAAGCTGCTGGCCGTGGATTTCGATATCGGCATCCACATCTATTTTGGTACCGGCCTTGTCCTCGCGATTACCTTTCACGAAAACATTGCCAGCCATTATCATTGTTTTGGCCTTTTCCCGGGAAGGGGCAAGACCTCGATCTACTAATACTACGTCTAGTCGTTCTTTCATGTTTGTTTTTCCTCTTAGTAAGCTGCGGAGAAGCCTCATTATAGATTATCTAAAATTCGTTTAGTAATGGATTCTGCGTCCATCTGTAATTCCTTAAACAAAAGTGTAACGCTGCCGTGCTGGACGAACTCGTCTGGAACGGCGATTTTGAGGACTTGGCCCTGGTAGCCCTTGTCTACAAGGAAGCTTTGAACCTGCTGGCCGAAGCCGCCTGTAAGGACGTTTTCCTCCATGGTGACAACCATGTCGTAGTCCATAAGGGTTGATAGGTAGTCCTTGTCTAAAGGCTTTGCGAATCTGGCGTTGCAGATGCCGGCGTCGATGCCCTGCTCTGCAAGCATTGCCTCAACCTCCTCGGCCTTTTTTACCATTGATCCAAGGGCAAGAAGCATAACCTTGGAGCCCTTTTTGATCTCCTCGGCCTTGCCAAGAACGATGTCTGCGCGGTGCTCCTTGAGGCCACAGTATGCCTCGCCTCTTGGATAGCGGATTGCTATCGGGCCGTCGAAGGCCACAGCAAATTTAAGCATATCGGAAAGCTCCCATTTGTTCTTTGGAGCCATCACTGTCATGTTTGGCATAGCAGTTAAAAATGAAACATCAAAGATACCCTGATGTGTGCTGCCATCTGCGCCAACAAGACCGGCTCTGTCGATGGCAAAAATCACGTGAAGATTCTGGAGGCAGACATCCTCAAGAATCTGGTCGTAGGCTCTCTGTAAAAATGATGAATAAACTGCAAATACCGGTACGCGACCACCTAAGGCCAAGCCGGCTGCAAATGTAACTGCATGCTCTTCTGCTATTCCCACATCGAAAAATCTATCCGGGAACATGTTTCTAAAGCGCTTTAAGCCTGCGCCCTCAGCCATGGCTGCTGTGATGCAAACCACCTCTGGATTGCGGTCACCCATTTTGCGCATAACTGTTGAGAACACATCGGTATAACCTGGATTGCTGCTGCGCTGTGGCAAGCCAGTCTCTATCTCGAAAATATCGGTACCGTGGAAACGGGATGGATGTCTCTCGGCTGGCTCGTAGCCATTACCCTTTTTGGTGATGACGTGAACGAGAACAGGCCCGTTAATAGAAAGAGCCATGTTGAAGGTCTTGACCATAGCCTGAATGTCGTGACCATTCACCGGACCAAGGTACATGATACCTAAATCCTCGAAAAGCATATTTGGAAGCATGAATGACTTGATGCTGTTTTTGGTGTTGCGAATTTTGGTGATGATTCTGTCGCCGTTTCGCAGATGCTCAAGCAAACCGATAATGTGATTCTTGAGACCAACATACTTGGAGTTGGTGCGAAGACGCTCAAGGTTGGTGGACATACCGCCAACATTTTTGGAGATAGACATCTCGTTGTCATTTAAAATCATCAGACAGTTGGACTTACTAATAAGCTGGGAAGCGTTGTTTAAAGCCTCGTAGGCAAGACCTCCTGTAAGGGCGCCATCACCGATAACTGCTGCCACCTTGTAATCGTCACCTGCCAGGTCCCTTGCCATGCAATAGCCTAGGGCTGCAGATAAGGAGGTGGAGCTGTGACCTGTGTCAAAGCTGTCGCAGTCGCTTTCACCACGCTTTGGAAAGCCGCTGAGACCGCCGTACTGACGCAAATGGTCAAAGTCAGCTGCACGGCCTGTAAGTATCTTGTGAGTATAAGCCTGATGGCCTACATCCCATATAAGCTTGTCCTTTGGAAAATCAAGTACCAAATGAAGAGCCATTGTAAGCTCCACAGTACCTAAATTGGAAGCCAGATGACCTCCAGTCTTGGACAGGTTTTCTATAAGAAACTGTCGTATCTCGCCGGGAAGTGTATCAAGCTCTTCCGGCGTTAAATTCTTTATGTCATTAGGCTGCTTTATCTTATCAAGAACCATAGTCGTAATTAATTGTCTCGATAAACAAGGTATTTAAGGAGCTCGTTTAAAAACTCATTGGAAACCGGAAGCTTTTCAAGCTCTTTTATTGCCTCGTCTGTAAGACGCTTTACCTCTTCTTTTGATTTTTCTATACCAGCAAAAGTAACGTAAGTTGCCTTTTGGTTTTTCTCGTCGGAACCAATAGGCTTACCAAGTTTGGACTCGTCCCCTTCTATATCCAAAATGTCGTCCTGGATCTGGAATGCCATGCCGATTTTGGATGCTACTGACTCTACCAGCTCGATGTCCTGTTGGCTTGCACCGGCCAGGGCGGCACCAATCATCATGGATGCCTCAATGAGAGCGCCGGTCTTTAGCTCATAGATGAATCGAATCTTGTCCTCTGTAATGTCTGACTGATTCTTCTCTGACTCAACGTCCACAACCTGGCCGCCAATCATGCCAAAGACACCAGCCTTTCTTGCTAGTATACGCATAGCAGCTGTTACTGCATTTACATCGGCATCAGGTGCATCGTAAGCATTTAAAGCTGTTTCAAATGCGTAGTTTAAAAGTGCATCTCCTGTGAGAACGCCCATGGCCTCGCCGTAAACTGCGTGGCAGGTAGGCTTGCCCCGGCGCAACAGGTCGTTGTCCATTGCTGGCAAATCGTCGTGCACAAGAGAATATGTATGTATCATCTCGATTGCTGCCATGAAGGACTCGATAATATCGGACTGCCCTCCAAAGAGCACGTAGGTTTCATTCATAAGAATCGGGCGAAGGCGCTTGCCGCCGGCAGTAACGCTGTACTCCATGGCGTCGAAAATCATGCCCTGATAACCCTCAACATCAGGTAAAAATCTGCAGACTACATCCTCCGCAGCCTCTACCCTAACTGCAAGTTCGTTTTTAATATCCATGCTACTCATCCCCTTCAAAGATTTCTAGCTGGCCCTCCTTATTGAGAGCCATAACTGCCTTTTTAGTCTGGTCAATCTTGGCATTGGCGTTTTGCAACTCCTCCATGCCTGCCTTGTACAAGGCAAATGACTGGTCTAAGGAAACATCTCCCTCTTCCATCTGGCCTATAATATCTTCGAGAATTGCGAAGCTTTCTTCGATTGTGTTTTCTTTATTGTCACCCATAATTTCTCCTATTAAATGCTGGAAAGACCTGTAATCTCTCCGTCGATAGAGCCGTCCTTGATGCGAACGCTAAAGCTGTCGCCAACCTTAAGCTGCTCTATAGAATCAACTCTGACACCGCCACCATCTGTAACATAGCCAAAGCCTGCCGCAAGCTTCTTGGCTGGAGATAAACCATCCAACCTGCCTGAAAGGGCAACCAAGCGGCTTTCGTATCTGTCGAGCCTGACCTGCATAAGTGATGATAGACGAAGGGCAAGCTGAGATAGCTTTTCCTCGTTGGCCTTGATCTTGTTCTCCGGGCGAAGCAACTGAAGCCTGAGCTTGTAGTTGTTAAGTCGCTCCTCGATAGAATCTATCTTGTAATCCAAGGCCCTGTTTAGCTTGTCAGAATAACGCTCAAGCTGATTTGCAAAATCCTGATAAACAAAGTTTGCAAGCTCTGCCGCCTGTGAAGGTGTGGCTGCTCGCCTGTCTGCAACGAAATCTGCAATGGTAACATCTGTCTCGTGACCTACTGCAGAAATGATAGGTGTCTGAGCATGGAAAATTGCTCTTGCAACCTCCTCCTCATTGAAGGCCCACAAATCCTCGATGGAACCACCGCCTCGACCAACGATAATAACATCAAGTCCCATGGAATCTAAGCAGTTGATGCCTGAGATAATGGAAGGTGCTGCCCCCTCCCCCTGTACCTGCGCAGGGTAAAGGATAATCTGTACAAAAGGATTCCTCGTCTTGGAAACCCTGATAATGTCGTGAACTGCCGCGCCGGTTGGTGCTGTAACAACACCGATGCGCATGGCGTGACTAGGGAGTGGCTTTTTGTACATAGCATCAAACATGCCGCTTTCTGCAAGCTCCTGCTTTAAGGCCTCGAAGCGCTGATACAAATCGCCTACACCTGCCAGCTCAATCTGGTTGGCATATACCTGATACTTGCCCTGTGGACTGTAGACCCCGACATAGCCTGTGACTACAACCTTGTCACCATCCTTCATGGTAAACTTGAGGCCCTGGGCCCTTTTGCCTGCAAACATGACGCAGGAAATGGCGGACTTTTCGTCCTTGAGGGTAAAGTAGATGTGCCCAGTGTGATTGTACTTGCAGTTGGAAACCTCGCCGGTAAGGGAAAGATTGCCAAGCATGAAATCATCACTAAACATCCTTTCAATGTATGTATTTACCTGAGTAACACTGTATATGTTTTTGTTCATTATACTAGCTTAGCTAATGCTCCGTTTACGAAACCTGCAGAGTTGTCTGTACCAAACTCGTCTGCAAGAGAAACCGCCTCGTTAATAGCAACTCCAACAGGAATGTTCTCGTACTTAATCTCGTAGAGGGCAAGCCTGATTAAAGTAAGGTCAACCTTGGCCATACGAGTAGTCTTCCAGCCGTCTACTGACTTGTTGATAAGGGCGTCAATCTCCTCGATCTTGGAAACGATGTCCTCTGACTTGGTCTTGATGTAGGCCTCGTCCTCGTCAGTCTTGTTGTTCTTGGCAAGGTCCTCGGTCTCAGCCAAATCTCGACCCTTAAGGAAAGTGGAAATCACACCGTCCATTTCCTCTGTATCGTGAAACTCGTTCATGAATACAGCCTTGAATACTTCTTTTCTGATCTCGTGTCTATTCATAAATATATACTCCTGAAAAATCTAGATTTTATAGACTAATATAGGGTGCTATCTTCAAAATAGCACCCCATAATTATACATTAATATGCATAAAAAATAAACAATCCAATGTTTAGATGTCACTATGAAAACTAGGTGTTTGAAACGCTGACTGTAGCAATGCGAATGTCTACAGCTGTGACGTTGAGACCAGTCATAGTCTCTACTGCCTGCTTAACCTTTTCCTGAACAAGGCCGCTGACCTTTGGAATCTCGTAGCCGTACTTCATATTGATAGCCATGTGCACTGCGATAGCACCTGGATCGTTGTCAACTACGCGAACAGCCTTTGCAAGCTTGCCTGCGCCAGCCTTTGAAATAGTGTCTGTAGTAAGGTTGCCGGCAAGGGAATCAACACCCTCTACCTCAACTGCACCAAGGCCTGCGATGATACCAATAACCTCCTCAGAGATATTGACACCGCCTCCTTTAACATTTATAACAAAATTTTTATTCTCTGCCATATTTGCCTCCTAAAATTCCTAGAAAAACTACATAGATTATAACAAACCAAGGTTAATAGGTAAACCCTATATTGTTGACGATTCCAACGGAAACGTAGTTGTTTAAAATGGCGTGAAAATCGGTACCTTCCTCGGCCTGAGGGCTGTAAACTCCCTCAACCATGTAGCTGATTCCACCATCCTCAAGCTCCTCCACAACGTTGTAGTGATCCTTGTAAAACATACCTGTGGAAACGGTTCTGTCGTAGAGAACTCCCTGACAATCTCCAAGCTCGCAGTCCGGGAAATTGACGTTGTGAATGAACCCTGGTTTGAGAGGCTCATTTAAAAGCTTTTTTAAAATTTCTTTAATGTATTTGTCTGTGACTGCATGATAGTTGCAGCCCTCTGAAAGTGCGATTGCATGGTAGGCCTGAAAAGCCGCCTCGAAGGCTGCCCCGGCTGTGGCTGAATACTGTAAATCCGAAGCCACGTTGTGACCAAAATTGATGCCGGATAAAACCACATCAGGCTTGCTTGGCATGACACTAAGGGAGCCTACACGAACGCAATCCCCCGGTGTGCCGCTGCATGAATATGCATGAACGCCCTCAACAGGAAAATCCTGGTAAGGATAAATGTTGACCGGATTGTGGAGGCTGATGCTGTGGCTGGCACAGGAGCGCTGTGACTCGGGAGCAACAACCCAGACCTCGCCAAACTCCTTGGCTGCGTGGGCCAAGCGAATGATTCCCTCCGCCTCTATTCCGTCATCATTTGTAATGAGTATTTTCATAAAAATTCCCCTAATCCATCTTTTTCTTTTGCTGTCTAGCAGTGAGCTTTACAAGAATAGGCATTGGTACAATAGCCTGAAAAGCCATGGCAAGCTTCATCCTTAAGCTTGGCACAATAATTGTCTTGGCTCTGTCCATTCCCTTTAACGCCTCGCTAACGCACTGTCTTGCACTAATACCCTTGAGAGCAAAGACAACATCTGCAGTATCGTTAAACTCTGTATCTACAGGACCAGGACAGAGCGCACTAACCTTAACGCCACTTCCTGATTCCTTAAGCTCTACGTCAACAGCCCTTGTAAGGCTAACCACATACGCCTTGCTTGCATAGTAGGTTGCCATATATGGACCAGCAGGAAGAATACCCGCTGATGATGCCACATTTAAAATCTGGCCCTTTCCAGCCTTATTCATCTGCTGCAAAATTCCCTTGAATAAAATGTGCATAGCTATGTCATTGACCTGAACCATGGAAACCTCGCGGTTAACATCGGTCTCTACAAACTTGCCGCAAAGGCCAAAGCCTGCGTTGTTGATAAAGACGTCGATATCCTTGTCAGCCACCTGGTCAAGAAGGCCAAAGCACTCCTGTTGGTTGTTAAGGTCTGCCTTGATAACATCCACAGGAACAGAAAGGCTCTCCTTAAGCTCCTGCAGGCGCTCAACACGGCGCCCAACAACTATAAGGCCAAAGCCTCTGTCGGCAAGCTGCTTTGCAAACTCGTAGCCGATACCAGAGGTTGCCCCTGTAATTAAAGCTGTCTTCATATAAATCTCCTTTAATGACTAGTTCATGATGTCCATGTCGCCATCGTAATCGATATCGCCGGCGCCCATGAACTCACGGCCAACTACACGCTTAGCCTCGCGCTGCTGCTCTCCCTGAACAGAAAGCATTTCCTTGACATTTGCTGAATCCTTGACGCTTTCAATTACAAAATTGCCAAGACTCTTGTCTGAAGAGCTAACATAGATTGAACCCACGCCAAAAAGTCTCTGGAAAATGCTGCGTCTCAACTGAACGTCAAGAATTCTATATAATCTGACCTCATTCTGCGATAAATTCAAAAGACCACTCTCAACAAAGAGTCTGTCCTCGCTCATGCTGTATTTAGTGAAACTAATTGGTAACCCAAAATATCTCTTTTTATCCTGCCATAAAATATTTGCCATAGTATTATCCTCCTAATATTAAAAAATGACGGGGAATGGCTTCCCCGCCCCTGTTCTATTATTTTATTAAAAATAGCACATTTTGGCAACCATTTAGGACCCATGCCCCTCTTTTAAGCGACGCTTCATTTCGTACATTTGAGCATCCGCCTGATCGATTATACTATCTAAATCCATATCCTTAGAAAAGACAGCTGTCCTTGCACCAACGCTTAAAGATACTGTGTATCCAAGCTTGCGACTTTCCTCATCTAAAATGTCAATGATACCGTCGATTACGGCCCTCGCATCGCAGTCGCCAATGATAAATGCTAGTAGCTCATCTCCACCTAATCGAACGCACAGCGAGCCAGGAGGACATGCACATTTTAAAGCTTTTGCAGCTGTGGCAATGGCCTTGTCTCCTGCCATATGGCCTAAGGAATCATTTATCTGCTTAAGACCATTCAAGTCTCCCATTACTATAGTAAGCTCTTTGCCTTCGTTAAGTGGGTCTTCCCTTAAGATATCAACCTTTGAACGAAAAGCCAAGCGGTTGTAAAGCCCAGTCAAAGCATCATACTGATACATCTTTTGAAGCTTGCTTCTTAAGTAACGCTGATTTTTCATACTGACATAGCCACCAAAACCCATACCCAAACTATTAGTGATACTTGGGGTCTTGGAATAGTCAAGATTGTCCATCCTAGGGAAGGAATAACATACAAACCCAGGGGATTTATCCATATACTCAAGGCAATTAAAAATTAAAGGATATCCCTTCTTCATGATTTCATCCAAATGCGGATGGATGGTATCTGGATTGTAAGGCACAACTCCATCTACATCACTATAAGAATCATAAATTATAGACATACTGCCGTGAGGCACATTTTCTTCCAATAAATAATTGTTTTCCAAATCAAAGCAGGCGTCATCAACCACACAAAGGAGATGCTCAGTCAAAGCATTTCTAAGATTGCTCACACCCTCCTCAATTGACTCTGCACTCATAATCTTGGAAATCAAAAACAACATGATGTGAATATCATCCTGGTGGTGGTAGAACCTATTATTAAGGCCATCAATTGCTGTAAGCAAATCCAGGTTGCGACGGGGGCAACCACAGGAATCGTTGGTCATAAGGGTAGGCATAATCCACCTGTCTACATTTTCTGCACCAGATAAAAGCTGCTTTAGGACGTCAAAGATTTCCTTGGCAAGCTCCTTGCTGTCGCACTTTGCGGTGGTGATGCCGGGACTTGCCCAGAAGGCCTCATCCATACCGTCAAAGCCTGTGATAATAACATCCTCAGGTACATTGACTCCGGCCTTTCTAAAGACATCGCAGACATTGATAGCCATGATGTCGTTAGCACAGATTACTGCCTCCGGAAGCTGGTCTCGCTTTAAAAGCTCCTTGGCTGCGGCCCTGGATGGAATAGACCAGAAATTGCCGTAGCTTA
>JAEEGK010026239.1_pt1 | contig 11880 bp, 7 predicted proteins | sample 8958771 | NCBI WGS metagenome assembly JAEEGK01 (sample SAMN16246547, study PRJNA631951) | gut metagenome | biome: gut microbiome; feature: rumen; material: SC-attached | host: Bos | place: Iran: Karaj | collected 2018-10 | reverse complement strand
AAATAATGAATCAAATAAAGGAAAATTAGCATTTAATTTGAAAATTCCTGATAATGATATTAAATTAAATTTAGGTAAAATTGATAGTGCAAGAGAAGATGATGATAGTAAAATAATATCTCCAACAAGGAAAAAAAAAATAACTAATATAAATCAAAGTTCAACTGGTGATCATTTACAAAATTTATTAAAATTAAAAAAAATAGAAAATTTTGATAAACAAAAAAGTTTTCAAGGTTTAATAGAAATTAAAAAAAATTCAGAAGAAAATAATAATAATAATAATAAAATAATAGAAACAAGTTCAAAAATAAATAATGAAGAAAAGAATATAAATGAAGATAGTAGTTTTAGTAGTGATTCTGAAAGTGGAGATACTGGAAGTAAAATATCTTCATATGAAAATTATCTTTATGAATTAAATTCTGAAGGAGAAATGAAATCAAATTGGGTTAAATTAATATATAAAGATATATATTATTATAAAAAAAAAGATAGTCCAATGTATAAAGGAATGCATAATTTATCTAATGTTTATATTAAACAAAATGAATTATATGATTATCAAGGGAAAAAATATTATTCTTTTACTATAATTTTACCAAATAAAACTAAAACATTTTATTGTGATAATGAAGAAGAATATCAAACATGGATGAAAAAATTAAAAAATGCAATAAATTTTACAAATATAAATGAAAACTTTGAAATAAAAGAACAAATAGGAAAAGGTAAATTTGCATTAGTATATAAAGGAATACATAAATTAACAGGTAGAACATGTGCAATAAAAATATTAAATAAAAAAGATATGACAACAATGGATCTCGAATTAGTAAAAACAGAAATGGATGTTTTAAAAATATGTCAACATCCAAATATAATAAAATTATATGACATATATGAAAATGAAGAAAATATATTTTTAATAATGGAATATTGTCAAGGAAGTGACTTATTTACATACATAGAAAAAAGAGGATATAAATTAATAGAAAAGAGAGTATGTGAAATTATACATAAATTATGTGCAGCAGTATATTATTTACATTCATATGGTATTGTACATAGAGATTTAAAACCAGAAAATATTATAATGACTAATAATTTAGATGATGCTGATATTAGATTATTAGATTTTGGTTTAAGTAAAATTTTAGGTCCAACTGAAAAATGTAGTGAACCTTTTGGAACAATTTCTTATGTTGCTCCTGAAGTTTTAAAACAAGAATATTATGGAAGAGAAGTTGATATTTGGTCTATTGGTATTATTACTTATTTATTATTATGTGGTTGTTTACCTTTTGATGATGAGAAATCTGAGAAAGAAATTGTTAGACAAACTATTGAAGATCCTGTACCTTATTATCCCAGATTATGGAAAAAATTGAGTACTGAAGCTAAAAATTTTGTTGAAGGATGTTTAAAAAAAAATCCTGAGGAAAGAATGAATATTAAAGATGCTTTAGAACATGAATGGATTAAAAAATTTTCTAATTTAGTTCAAATGAGATTACAAAGTAAAATGAATAATGAACAAAATGATTTTAAAATTTATACAACTATTGATAATATGAATATATCATCAAATAAATAAATTTAAATAAGTAATATGAGTATATAAAAACAATGTATTTATTTAAATAATTTATGAATAATTAATATTTTAAAATTCTATTATCTATTATAAAAAAATATTATTGTTTTATTTTTAGATTTTTGTTTATCTTTATTTTGTATGATTTTTATTTATCAAAAAGAGCTATTTATTTTATCTTTATTTTAAAATTTCATTTTATTTTCCATATTATTTAATTAATTAATTAATTAATTAATATTCTTTTTAAATAATAATTTTTTTAGTATTTAATTTAATTATTTTTTCTATTAAGTAAAATTTGGGAAGATATAATTAATATTATCATTAAGAAAATTTTTATACAGTTATTTTTTATTTATACGGTAAAAAAATTATAAAATTATAGTTTAATAAATAAATAATCTTAACCATAAAATCTAATATTAATTATCAACAAAATAAATAAAAGATATTTTATTCCCTTTTCTTTATTTTAGTCACTTTTATTAGTTGTTTTTTTATTATTAAATCCCTCCCTCCCTAATTAAATTTTTTTATTTTATATAACAATATTTATAATATTTTATTTTTGTAGATTTTCTTGCATGTTCAGGTTCTAAATAATAAAAAAAATCTTTAGCATATTTTCGAAATAAAAAACCATATGTTTCATTATCAATACCTGATTTAATTTGATTTTCAATATAATCTTCCATTGTTATTGCTCTTTTTAATCCAAAATTTTTTTCTAATTCAATCTTTTGTTCTTTATCACAAATGAAAAATTTAAAAAGCTCTTCATAAGTTAAAGAGAAAAATGATTCAAATTCTTTATAATCTTTAATAAGTAATTTAATTAAATTTTTATTTGAATTTTTTTTTTCATTTAGATTAATATTTTCAGATTGATTATAAGATTGACATAAAATATTTGATAAAGGTAAATTTTTTAATATATGATTAAATTTTATTGTAACATCACTAACAATTTCATTACATTCAGCTTTTTTAAATTTAACAATCTTTTTCCTACAAACCTTTTTAATATAGTCATTAGATAGATTAATAATAAATTGAAAGAAATGAACCTTTATTCTTCTTAAGATATTATCCTTACAATATTTTGTATGTTTACCATTTAAAAGATTGCTTTCTTGAGAAATATAAATTTTTCTTGCTCTTTTTCTTCCTTTATAATTTGTAGGTTTTATTACTTTGAAAATTGGTTTCTTTGGATAATCTGGTAAATTGTTAGTAAAATTTGATATTAATCTTGGAGATAAATTGAAAGTACTATCTGTATCATTTAAAGGTAAAAACATCATTTCTGTTGTTGAATTTTCATCAATGTCTATGTAGCAATTTTTGCTTAACATTATAATATTAGAATTTTGAATATTTTTGGATTTTTTTAAATAAATATAATATTCTAAAATAAAGATTAAATAGCGTTACTCGTAAAATTAATTATCATTTTAAAAAATATTTGGGAGAAAGTAATTTTGTAGTTTCTTTGAAAATTTGGTTTTTTAGGAAGTTTTTTTAATTTTATTTAGAATAATATTTTATTTAACTATAAAAGAATTTATAAAAATAACATCATTCTTTAATTGAAAGATGATAATTTAATATTTTATATAAATTGTGATATTTATAATAACTTAAATGTGAAATAATTTTGCTTTATTATATAATAAAAAATTTTCAGCATTTAATTAGAAAAAAAATATTTTTTCATATTTGAGTGAACAATAAAATATTAATAGGATAATAAAAATTTATTATCATGTTTAAATTCAAAAAATAAAAAATTTATATAATAAATAATAATTAATAAAATCCATGGAAGATAAATATTTTATTTTTTTAATTAATGAAAAAAAAAGGAAAGAATCAAAAAAGAAAATTTATAGATATTGATTCATATAATAAATCATCAAATAATAAAACTATGGAAAATAATAATAAAATAATATCAGGCACAGAATATAAAACTCCTTTAGAAGAATTACAATTACTTTTTCCTTCATTTTCAAGTGATCTAATTGAAGATATATATATCTCAAATCAAAGAAATTTAACTTTAACTAAAAATAGTTTATTTGAAATGCAAAATGATAAAGAAAATAAAAATGATGAATTATTTATTGATATAAATAAAATATATGAAATTGAAAGTTATGATAATGTTAAACCTTTTAAAAACCAAAAAAAAAAAATGGAAGATATAACAAATTTAGCTAATTTTAAGTATGAAAATTATTCTGATGATATAAATATAAAACAAAATAAAAAAGATAATGATAATAACATAATAAATAATTATGAAAATGAAAAAAATGAAACATTAGAAGAAAAAAATACAAACATAAAAGATGACAAAAAAGAAAAATATGAATATATTTCAATATTTGAAACTGATAATAATAATAGCAATGATAACAATAATAATAATAACATAACACCAATGAATGATGATATAATAATTGAAGATTATGTTATGTTTGATTATTATATTAACACACTTCATGATATTTTTCCTTCATATACTAGAGAACAAATAACACAAAAAATATGTGATAATGATTTTGATATTGATAAAACAGTACTTTCTTTTTTTGATAAAATTCCAGAGAGTAATAAAATAATAGATGAAAATTTTCAAATTTCAAATACAGAAGAAATTTTAAGTAATTTTTCAACTTTTAATCAATATAATGAAAATAATATTGATATTGAAGCAATGATTGATAATAATGTTCAAAAAGAAATAGAAGAAAATATAAAAAATAAATCAAAACCAAATAAAATATTTAAAAATTATGAAAAAGAATTTCCTTTATTTACAGAAGATAACAAAGATAAAAATAATAAAGAACAAATAAATAAAGATAATGAAGAAGAAGAATATTTTTTAGATAAACCAATTAAAGATATAAAAACAAAAGGAATAAGAGAAGCATTAAAAAAATTATCAAAATCATTTCCATTAGAAGAAGAATTTATAATAAAATGGGTATATTATCAATATATGGATTATAATTCATCATATCAACATTTAAGTAAAAAAAATGGTAATAAATCATCAGGTTTAAAAAATTTAATAAACTCATCAGTTGATAAAAATGTATTTTATTTTGATAATTGTAAAAAACCAAAATCAATATATAAAGAAATAGATGATGAAGAAGAAGAAGAAGAAGAAAATAAAGCAAATCCAGATGAAAAAAGAAATTATGAAATAATATCAAAGATAATTAGTCAAAATCCAGAAAAATGGAAATTTGATGAAAATATGGAAAATATAAATATAAATGAATATCAAAATATAAGAAAAAGATTAATTTATCAAGCATTAAAATCATATAGTTCTAAAAAATATCAAGATGCACATGCAATTATGGCAAGAGCTAAAAGATATAAACAAGAAATAAATAAAATAAAAGAGAAAAAAAAAGTTTATATTTTTATGAAAAATAATAAAGAACATGCTTTAGGTAATTTATATAATAAAAATGAATATTATATTGATTTACATGGTTTATCTTTAGAAGAAAGTAAAATGATAATTAATAAAATATTCAAAACTTTATCTAATAAAAAAGAAAAAGACAATATTAAAAATATGACTTTAGTTATCATTGTTGGTGTTGGAAAACATTCTAAAAATAATAAACCAATTTTATTACCTGGTTTAATTTCTTGGTTGGAGATTAAAAATAATTACCGGTTTAAAGTCGATAATAGTAATGGTATAATTAGAATTTCTTTATAAAAATATAAAAACATAGATGTAAAAAACATTTTAATATATTTTATTATATGTAATATCTAACTAAATAATATTTTAAATCAAAATTTAAGTTATTTATAAATTAATGATTATATATGTAATAATGGGTCTTCTAACTCATCATTATCATTTAATCTTTGTGTTTCACTGTCAATATTATTATTATTTGAATTTACTCTATTGTTATTATTTTCATTTAATTTTGATTTAATAGAATCAATAAATATTTTCATATATAAAACTTGTTCCATTATTTTCTTTAATAAAATACCTTTTTTCTTTTTTATGATAGATAATAAACTTATTAATAAACAAATAAATATAAATATTTTAATTTTTGATAAACTAATACCTCTAAATAAAATTAATAAAACCAAAAATAAAGTTAAATAAATTAAAAATTGAGAAGAAGTTAATTTTTTCCTAGTTCTTGGTCTACTTGTATTTATTTCATATTCTTGTTGATTATTAGTTTCTTCTTCTTTTTTTTCTTCTTCTTTTTCCTCTTCTTCATTTAATCTAAATATTTCATCTAAAAATTGCATTTTTTCATTATCTTGATTATCATGATTTTCATTTTCTAATAAAGAAGAAGTTTTACTTTCCATTAATTTGCTAAAATTAAAAATAACATAATATACATATTATCAAATAATCAAATAATAAAAAAAAAACCTAAAAAAAAAAAAAACAAACAAAATAAAAAATTAATAAAATAAAAAAAATAAAAAATAAAAAAAATAAAAAAAAATTAATTTAAAAAATCCAAAAAAAAAATAAATAAATTCCTAAAAAAAATAATTCATTTAATCTTAGATACAAAATGTCAAACTCAAACGTCTCCTTTAGTTACATAGGATTTTTAGAAGGTCACAACGGTTGGGTAACATCTTTAGTAGTTGGTGAAAATCCAGATGGTTCTCCTCTCGTAATATCAGGTTCCCGTGATAAATCAATTATAATATGGAAGCTTAATTTAAATGAACCAGAATCAGTAGTAATAAAACCAGCAGAAGATAAATTTGCAGAAATTAGAGATAATAAAATAGGAAAACCATTAAAATCTCTTCACGGTCATAATCATTTCATATCATCATTATCATTATCATCAGATTCAAAAAAATTAGTATCAGCATCATGGGATAAAACAGCTCGTTTATGGGATCTTCCAACAGCATCAACACAAAAAATATTCAAAGATCATAATAAAGATTTATTAGCTGTTATATTCTCACATGATGAAAGAATGATATTTACTGGTTCAATGGATAATACACTTAAATATTGGAATAATCAAGGAGAAAATAAATATACTGTACCATTCAAAGGTTGGATTTCTTGTATTCTTAATATTAAAAAAGGAAAAGAACATTATATGGCTGTTGGATCATGGGATTCTTCTGTTACTATTTTTGATTCTGGTTATACTGTTTTAAGAAGAATTGAAGGTAATGATTATGCTGTTACTTCTTTAAGTTGTGATGATGAAGGTGATTTCTTATTTATTGCTTATAAAAATGGTACTGTTAAAGTTTGGTCTTTTGCTGGAAGTGAAAATAATGATCAATGTAAATCTACTTTTGAAGCTAGTGCTGATATTAATGTTGTTAATTTTGAAAGTGAATATTTCCAAGTTTATGCTATTGGTACTACTAAAGATATTCAAGTTAGAAAAATTAAAAGAGAAGAAAAAGGAAAAGAAGTTATTTTTGATAAAAATTTCGATAATTCACCTTGTTTATGTATTGCTTATGATAAAAGTAAAAAATATATGTTTGCTGGATTTGGGGATGGAACTATTAGAGTTTTTGAAGTTGGTAAAGTTTCTGAATAAATTTTTTTGTTTTTGTTTGATATTTAAATAAATAAATGATAAAAAATAACTCAAAAGGAGAAATATTTAAATTTTTTTTTTTAATATTTTTTTAAAAAAATTGTTTTAAAATGTTATATTTTCATTTTGATGAAGTTTTTTAATATATAATTTATAATATAATTATAATAATAAAATTGGCGAATATTAAAAATGATTTATAATAATTTAAAAATTTAATCTTTGTTAATTAATTAGTACTTTTATTTTATTTTATTTTATTTATTTGATTCTTTAAAATATTAAAAATCCCTTATAAAAATGAACATAATTTTTATAATTGAAGAGAATGAATATCAATTTGATGTATCAAATGATGCTACAATTAAATATATTAAAGAATTGGCTGAAAAAATATTTAAATATGAAGAAAGAGGATTGGATTTATTATATAATGAAGAAAATATAATAAATTATGATGATAAACTAAAAATAAATCAATTAGTACATGACGATATAAAAACAAAAACAATTATTTTTCATTTAGAAAAAAAAGATAATACAAAAAATACAATGTTATCTTCAAATATTTCTACTATAGATACAAATAATAATGATAAATATTATCATTCAATGAGAAAAAAGTTTTTAAAATTTAATGTTACTTATTCAAAAATTAATGAAGAAATATCGAATTTTGATGTTGAATTAAATAATACAATTAATAATTTTAAAAAACAAATGAAAGAATTTACACAAAATATTTTAAAAGTAAATGAAACTTTAAAACTCTTTTATTGTAGTGATAGTTATGATAAATTAAATAAAATTTTTGAACAAAAAATAACACAAAATTTAACTGAGATTGATTTAAAACATTTAAATAGAGATATAGAATCTTATATTCTTAATTATAAATATTTAACAACACAACATAATTTTCAAATAAATATTCTTGATTTTTTAGAAGAAAAAATTGAGGTATTAAAATTTATAAATCTAAATTTATTTAAAACACTAAATCATAATCAATATGAAGATATAGTTTCATTTTTAGATCAAATATTTAGTGAAATAATCAATTCAGATATTCATATTCCAAGAAAGAGTTTAGAAGATATTGATGAAGATATTTCTCGTTCTACAAGTGGTGCTTATTTAAATTTCAACGAATTTAAAAAGGTAAATCTTCCAAAAATAGAAATTAAAAATTATATTCATAAAGAAAAATTAAAAAAATTTTCAATTGTTTCTAAAAGAAGAAAAACACAAAGATCAAGTCAAATAATGAAAAAAAATAATAGTGAAATATTAAAAAATAATATATCTCTTTCTTCAAATATTAAAAGTAGAAATTCAATTATTGATAATGTATCATCAAATAAACTTCCAATATTAGATAATAATAAAAATATAGAATTAAAAACAATTGATTCATCACAATTTTCTTCAATGAATCCTGAAAATAAAAAAACAAAACCATCATTTCGAGCATCATTTTTATTAAATGAAAAAGAAATAAATTCTAAATATAAAGCAAATTCTAAAATTAAAGATTTAGATAACTCTTTAATTATTAATAAAATTAAACCTAAAATTATGGAAAAAAGTGACAATAGAATAAATATTCATCTGACTGAAAATTCTATTAGAAATAATATATTTGATAATTCAATTATTTCTGAAAGAAGATTCACAAAAAAATTTCCTTCTCCTTCTGCTATTAAATATATGGAAAAAAAATTTGAAAAAATAGAAATTGATGATTTAAAAGGAATTTCTGATAATAATCTTTTGTTGATTAAAAAAAATAAATCTTATAAAAAACCAATGAGAGTAAGTATTAAACTTCATAAAGATGAATTAATAGAGCTTGAAAAAAATAATAAAAAGAATGAACATAATGAAAATAATAATAATAATGATAATAAAGAAAAAAAAAGAAAAAGGAATGAAAAAAGAAAATAAAGGAAATAAAGAAAAAAAAGAGAAGATAGAGAAGAAAGAAACTAATGAAACAAAAATAGATAAGGACAATAAAAGTAATAAAGAGAATAAAGATAAAAATGAAGAAAAAATTGAAAAAAAATCAAATTTAAAAAAAGATGAAAATCATGGAACACCAAAACAATACAAAAGTGAAATAGATTTATCACCAATAAGACAGAGATTAAGTATAAGAAACAATGATTTATTATCATTAAGAAGAAAAACAAAATTTTCTTTTTTGTCTACTACAAAAAGTAATTTTAAAGTTGATTTAAAAGAAGAAACTCAAACATGTAGAGAATCATTTGGAAAAAAGCAAAAATTAATTAATTTCAAAGATAATTTAACAAATAGAACAAGAAATTCATTATTAAATGAAGGAAAAACTCATAAAATAAAAAGAAATAATTCAAAAAAAAGTATTAAAACAGATTCTATAGAAGAAGAACATTTATTAAATAAAAATAAAAAGGAGAATAATAAAGAACAAATAGCAAAACTAACAAAAGATTTATTAGTCTCAAATCAAAACTTAAAAGATAAAAATTCAAGTAAAAAACATTTAATAGAATTAACAAAAAATCAAGAGCTTAATGCTGAAAAAGAGAAAGAAAAAGAAAAAGAAGAAAAAGAAATTTTATTAGATGAAAATGATGATAATCAATCTCTAAATATAAATGATGATGAGATTAAAAAAAGGAAAAAAAAAATTATAAACAAATATGACTTTATTATTTGAATAAAGTTATATAAATAATTATTTTTTATCACATATATCATTATAAGTATCAGACTTTTTTATATGTAAATAAAATTAATTCAGCTATTTTATTCATTTAAAAAATTTATGATAGAAAAAATATTTTTATATTTCCTAAATTTTATCTAAAATTAAATTTTAATTTTTTAAAATATAATAAAAAAATTCAAATCAAAATTTTTTTTTTCTGTTATTTTTAAATAATTATATAATGTCAACAAAAAAGAATGTTGATAAAAAAAAAGACGATAAAAAAGATGAACTAAAAAAAAAACCAAAAAAAGAAGAACAAAGGAAAAAAAAAGAATTTCCCCTTCCACCTCAACCAAAAAATTTTAAACAAATAGAATTTAATCAAGAATCAGGAATGTTATTTTTAATAGATTATAATAATGACATATTTGAATGTAATTTATATGGAGAAAAAAATCCTCAATTTCATTTAAATATAACAGGAATATCAAATTATTCAACAAGATTAAAAAAAAATTTAATAGAAGAAGTAAAATTAATTCCAGAACCAGAAAGTTATTTTCCTCAAATTTCAAAATTTGAAGGTTATTTTCCTTATCCAAGACCAATTTCTTTACCTTTTTCTAATGAAGTACATGATCCAAGTATGTTAATTAATCAAGTTAAAAAAGAAGAAAGATATAATGAAAATATGAAAGTTAAAAAATTATTTGAGTTAAAAATTCCTAGTAAAGATAATAATTGTTTATTAACTTATATGACTTCATCTGTAAGTGATAATGATAATTCTGTTAAATTACATTTAATTAAATTAATTAATGAATATATTGAAGAAAAAGCAAAAGAAAATCCTTTTAATGATAATATTTCTAATAATGATCATTCTATTATTGCTTTAAGGAGATTTAGAAAGATTTTAAAATCTAATTTAGGAAAAAATGAAATTAATGGGAAAAAATTACCATTACCAAAAAAAGAATTTAAAATAAAATATGATTTAATGAAGAAAGTAATGAGAAAACAAGGTTTAAATAAAATGCATTCAACATCTCAAAATGTAAATTTTGATATTTATAAAGAATTATATAGTGTTAGAAATGTTGGTAAAGATGATTATATATTTAAACCACATAATTTACAATTATTAGGTAATTTAGATAATATTGATAATATATATGAATATTTAAATAAAAGAGAAAAAGAAATTAATTTAAATAAAACACAATATACAACAAATACAAATGTTTCAAAAAGTAATGAAAATCAAACAAAAACAACTGGTTTTGATAGTAAATTTCAAACAGCTCGTTCGAAATTTTTTCCAAATAAAACTTCAGTAACATTTAATAAAATATCATCTAAAGAAAATGATAATGAAAGTTTATCAATATTATCACTTGATGATAATTTAATGAAAACAAAACCAAAGATAAAATTATATAAAACATTAAAAGAAATTAAACATTTTACAGAAAGAGATAATAGATTATTAAAAGGATTTGAATATCCAGAATATAAAGAACCACCTATATTTAAAAATAAATATAAACCTGTTTTACCAACACCAGGTCAAATTTATCAAAGAGAAACAGATTTATTAAAAAAAGTAAATCCAATAGCATTTAAAAAAGAAGAAGATAAAGAATTATTTGATTTAAAAGTACTAAAAAAGAAAAAACAAAGCCAAAAAGTATTTGAACGTTTAAAATTAGGTAAAAACTAATAATAAAAAAATTTAATAAAAAAAAAAAAAATTCAAATTATTATAATAAAAACAATTTTTATTATTTAAAAACGAAAAAAAAAAAAAAAAAAAAAAAAAAAAAAAAAAAAATAAAAGAAAAAAAAGGAAATAAAGAAAAAATGATGAAAAAAAGTAAAGAGAAAAAAGTAGATAAAGAAAATAAAGAAAATAATGAAAATAAAGATAATAATACAAATAAAGATAAAAAAGAAGAAAAAAGTGAAAAAAA